>Ga0302140_10004234_pt1 | contig 18252 bp, 14 predicted proteins | sample I_Bog_E1_1_FD_202095 | JGI IMG/M metagenome (GOLD analysis project Ga0302140, IMG submission 202095) | Peat permafrost microbial communities from Stordalen Mire near Abisko, Sweden - I_Bog_E1_1 | ecosystem: Environmental > Terrestrial > Soil > Wetlands > Peat | place: Sweden: Abisko, Stordalen... | reverse complement strand
CGATGCCCACGTGCACCTCACCGACGCGACCGGTGGACTGCAGCACCAAACCCTGGTTGCGCTACACAGCGCCACCGAAAGCCTGAGGGCCGGCTACACCACCCAGGTTGTGCAGGGTTCGCATGGTGGCGGGTTCGCCGACGTGGAACTCAAGCGCGCCATCGATCAGGGCCTCGTGCAGGGTCCTCGTCTTCTTCCCGCCGGACCCATTCTCGCCATTACTGCCCCCGGCAACGGACCCTATCCGCTCGACTATCAGCCCTTTGAAATCGAGATCGTGAAGAACGGACCGGAAGGGCTGCGCGCCGGTGTCCGTGAACTCGCTCATTACGGCGCGGATCACGTCAAGATTCACACCACGGGCCCCTTCTACTTCAAGCCCAATGGCGAAATGGTCAACCAGGCGCTTCCCAGCCTCGAAGAGCTCACCGCAGTGGTCGACGAAGCGCATCGGCGAGGCCTGTTTGTCGCCAGCCACACCTATGGCGGCGATGGGCTCAAGTGGGCCATACAGGCGGGCGTCGACACGATTCAACACGCCATCGCGGCCACCGACGAGGACATTCAGAACATCCTCGCGAAGAATCTACCGATCACGTCCACTATTCTCGACCTGCGTCAGGATGAGCCCGGCGATCTGAAACAATGGGCGCCTTACAGCCGCTACCGCCTCATGGAGCAAACCTGGAAGAAGATGCTGAAGGCGGGCGTGAAGCTGGGCTACGGCAGCGGTGCGACGCCAGTCTCGAACGGCCAGGGTCGAATCTTCAACTCCGCCTGCCAGTGCTCGCATGGCGTGCAGAGCGAGATGTTCCCGATCTTCGTCAGCTGGGGCGCGACGCCCCTCTACGCGCTGCGAATGGCCACTTCGGTCAACGCGGAAATCATTCACTGGCAGGATAAAGTCGGCTCCGTTGAAAAGGGCAAGTTCGCCGATCTCATCGCAACTTCGGGCGACCCGCTGCAGGACATCTCCGAGATGCAGCGCGTCCGCTTCGTTATGAAAGGCGGCGTTGTGGTCCGAGACGATATCGGTGCCGGGACATCTAAATAACCGCTGGACGCAGCTCTCGGTCGCGACTCTTGCGACCGTCATGCTGGCAAATCTGCAATACGGATGGACGCTTTTCGTCAATCCAATGCATGACGCGAACCACTGGAACCGGGCTGCTATTCAGGTTGCCTTCACGATTTTGATTTTCGTCAACACCTGGCTTGCGCCTTTCGAAGGGTGGCTGGTTGACCGCTACGGCCCGCGTCCCGTCGTTGCGGTGGGTGGCGTCTTCGCGGCGTTGTCATGGGTGCTGAATTCCAGGGCGCAGTCGCTCCCGGAGTTATACACAGCAGCCATCGTGGGAGGTCTCGCGCTTGGCTGCGTGTTCGGCACCTGCATGGGCACGGCGCTGAAATGGTTTCCCGACAAGCGCGGCCTCGCCGCGGGCATGATCGCGGCGGGATACGGACTGGGTGCGGCCCTCACCGCCGTTCCGCTCGCAGCCATGATCCGGCAGGATGGCTATCGCCATGCCTTCTTTTTCTTCGGCCTGCTTCAGGGAATCTCGATCCTTCTTCTGGGAATTCTCCTGGTAAAGCCCGTCGCCCATACGAAGAAGATTGCGCCGTGCAGCGCCATCTATCACGGTCCGGAACTCAAGCCCACACAAACGATCCGAACCAAAGTCTTCTGGCTAACCTACGCCATCTACCTGCTCATCGCATTCGGCGGCATGGTTCTCACCGCGCAAGTCGGCCCCATTGCTCGCGACTTCGGCATGGAAAATCGAACCATCGCGATTCTGGGTACAAGCGCGCCCGTCCTCACGCTCGCGGTCTCGCTCGACAACTTCGCCAACGGAATCACGCGCCCTTTTGCCGGTCTGCTTTCCGACGTGCTGGGACGCGAGAACATGATGCTGGTAATGTTCTCGCTCGAAGCCGGAGCGCTGCTGGGACTTTTCTTGCTGGGCCGAAACCCATATGGCTTCCTCGCTTTCGCAGCCCTGATCTTTCTTTTCTGGGGCGAGATTTTCGTCATCTTCCCCGCCATCTGCGGAGACAGCTTCGGCATCAGGAACGCCGCCGCGAACAATGGCTTGCTCTATACCGCGAAGGGTGTCTCCGCACTGGCGGTACCGGTTGCGAGTCTCCTGGTTGCCGCGACGGGGACGTGGAGCAGCACTCTTCTCGCCGCTTCATTCTGCAGTTTGCTGGCCGGCCTGCTGGCCAGATTCGTACTGGTTCCGATGCGCCGGAACACTCAAGCTGCTCCGGCGTCTATTTCATCTCCCTGATCAATCCATCGGTAATCGCGACCGGCTTCGAATCGAACGTAATCGAAGCGGGCTGAAGTCCTTCCCGAGTCGCCGTCAGCTTAACCGTGCCCGGCATCGGAGTCGATCGCATGGCTACGCGGTTGATGCCCAGCTCGGTATTGAGGTAGAGGTTGTTCGTTGAATTCGGCTTGCCTGAGTTATAGCCGCCGCGCCAAATTGCCGGGCCGGTAGCCGACACAGCCCGGCCCGTCGAGCTCCAGGTGAAGTCGACGCGCGCATCGTCGGTCGGGCAGCGCTCGCCTTTCGCGTCCACCACTTCAAAGTCGATCAGCGCCACATCCTCGCCATCGGCGCGGAAACCACCCGGACCTGTGTGCAGAGTAAGCTTGATCGCGGCCGCGGGTCCGGCAGTCCTCAGCTCATGCTGCGCCACCGCAACCCCGCCTTTGTAACCGACCGCTTTTATGGCGCCAGACGCAAACGCAATATTCGGGAACGCATACAGGAACCCGTTCTCGGGCTGTGTCACCTTGCCCTTCGATTCTCCGTTGACGAGAAGCTCGACGCTGTCCACATTGCTGGCCACCACATTCATGGTCTTAGTAGTGTTAGCGGGATAAGTCCAGTGCCCAATGATGTGGATATCCGGTTTCTCGCTTTGCATCACTCGCTCTGCAAAGTAAGCCTCCTTAGGCAGACGCATGGCGTCCAGCTTGCCGCTGACGCGCGCCACCTCGCTCGAATCCTGCCGGCCGTCGGCGTCGGAATCGAAGAAGTAAATCGATGCATACGCCGCCCACTTCGAGTGCTCGGGGTCGGTGTTCGAAATACGGTTAGACCAGAACTGCCAGTAGCGCCGAATCTGCGCCAGCGCGAAAGTCTCCGAAGTGTATTCCCAGGTGTCGTTAGGCCCCTTCTTAAATCCAAAGTTAGGCGGCGAATAACTGTCCCAGTAGCGCCGGGCGCTTTCATCGCGAAAATCCTCGGTCTCGACAAGAGGCGCCTGATCGCGGACGCGCGCATTGTAAGGTCCGCCCAGCATCGTGCCGAACCACTCTGTCACCTCCACCGCGCCCGGATCGTTAATCGAACGGCATCCCATCACCCGGCCCCCATGCGGATCGAATTCCCTGCGCAGCGCCACCATCTGCTGCATTTGCGGGCCTGTCACTCCTGTGTTTCCCGCCTCCCAGAAAAGCACGCTGGGATTGTTACGAAAGTAGATGATCGTATCGCGCATCACGTCAACGCGCTGTTCCCACTGGCGCCCCTGCGCATCCTCTTCTTTATCGCCACCAGGCGCCACTTCCACAATCCCGTACCGGTCGAACGCTTCCACATCCGCCTTCTGCGGCGCCACATGCATCCACCGCATATAGTTCGCGTTGTCGTCGCGAAGCAACTGCGCGTTCAGATCGTGCATCCAGTCGGGATATCCCGCGCCGACCGCGGCCCACTCGTTGCTTGAGCGTTGCGCAAAGCCTTTCAGGTAGACGAATTTGTCGTTGATGTACACGCCGCCCGTGCCCGCACCGCCCCGGAACTCGGCCTTGCGAAAGCCCGTCGTGATCCTGTTCACGTCGACCACCTTGCCATCTACCGTCAGCATTGTATAGACGTCGTAGAGGTAAGGATCTTCAGGACTCCAGAAGCGCGCGCCGGTCAACGCTCCACCAGCCTTAAGAACGGTCTTAGCGCCGGAAAGGATATCCGTGCCCGTCCCGTTGAATGTGGCGCGAACCACGCCGTCTCTATCTACCACGGTGGCCGACAGCGTGACGTTCGCCTTAGGCACCCTACGATCGGCCGTAGCATTGTGAACCTGCGATTCCACCGTTACATTGCAGGAATGCCCCGCGATATTGAAATCCGTGCAGTAGATATAGGAGCCTGAAGTGTTGAGACCGTAGTAGAGCGGCAGGGTCTGGTAAATCTTACCCGTCACATGCAGCCAGACGCGGCGATTGATGCCGCCGTGATCGGGATTGAAGTCGTTAGCGTTCCACCGGTACATCGTGTCGGTGGCCCGCTCTTTGTAGGTTGTGCGATTGTCCACCTGCACCGCGAGCACGTTGTCGTGATCCCCGAAAAGCACGGCTGAAGTAATATCTATGCCATAGCCCGTGATGCCGTTTTCATAAAGCCCAAAGGGCCTTCCGTTGAAATAAATGTCGCCGGCCTGGCGCATGCCCTCGAACTCGATGAACACCTTCGAACCCGCAGCGTCGGCCGGCAGTTTAAAGTGCTTGCGGTACCAGCTCAGGCCCTTATAAGTGCCGCGGTCGCCGCCGCTGTGGTCGATGATCGTGCGGAAGGAATCGACGTCGTTAAACGAATGCGGAGTGCTGACGGTGTCCCACTGGGAATCGTCGAAAGACACATCCATGGCACCAGCAACGTCCTTCCGGATGAACTTCCAGTCTGAGTTGAAGTTGTAAGTCACGCGCGGCGAGGCGGGAGGCGCGAAGCGCTCGGCGGCCCGGGACGGATCTGCGGAGACGAGAGCCGTAAACGCGATAAGCGGTAGAAAAAGATCTGACTTCATTCCGCACAGTTTATCGCTTTTTCTTACGCTGTCGACTACCCCAATCCCGGCACGGACCAGCCTGCCCGATACTTACGCCGCAGGAATGCGTTCGCTTCCTTTTGCAAAAACTTCGCCTTCGCTCCGTTCCACTCCAGCGTCGTATTCGGAAACCGCGTCGCCAGCGGCCCCAGCAATACGGCTTCGGTCAAAGGCCCGGCGTAATCGAAAGGAGCCGACGTCCTCCCGTTCCCCAGCACCGCATCCGCGAACTCATGATAATGATCGGTGCGCTCGGCCTCTGGCAACGCAAACCCGGCGAAACCCGCCGCAGGCAGCAGCACCGGCATGGCAATATGAGGCAGCAGCATCTGCCCTTTCGTTCCGATAAACATCGACCCCTGACCGGGAAATTTAACGGAGCCCGCGAGCACGCGAACTTCCTCAGGCGGAATCCGGTCACCGTCATACCAGGTCAGCGATACCGTTTTCTCTGCCGTGAACGGCGTGCCGGGGAAGACGTATCGAATGAGAGCATCCAGAGCCCAACTCTCCCGGTTCGGGGCGGTGCCTTCACTGCGCACCGAGAGCGGCGAGCCCAGCTGCACAGCCCCAAAAACCGGATCCAGAATATGGCAGCCCATGTCGCCAAAGGTAGCCGTACCGAAATCCAGCCGCTTGCGCCAGTTTCCGGGATGATAGACGTCTTTGACGAACGGCCGCGTTGCCGTAACCCCCAGCCAGAGATCCCAGTCGAAACCGGCGGGCACGGAATCGGGCGCCGTCGGCAGCTTAGCGGTATCGCCCCACTTCTTTTCGCTCCAGGTATGAACTTCCTTCACCTTCCCGATCGCTCCGCTCTGAATCACCTGGACCGCAACCTTGTACTCGCGCCACGAATGAATCTGAATCCCCATCTGCGTAGACAGATTCTTCTCCCGCGCCATCTTCATCAGCGTGCGGACTTCATGAATATCGTGCGCGAGTGGCTTCTGCACATAAACCGGCAACCCGGCGCGCATCGCACTAATCGCCTGGGGCGCGTGCATATGATCCGGTGTACCTACGCACGCCGCGTCGATATGGCCGCGCTCTTTCCGCAGCATCTCGCGCCAATCCTGATATAGCCGCGCGTCAGGATACTTCTTCTTAACCTGATCGAGCCGGTTGGAATCCACCTCCGCGACGCATGCCAGCTTCACTTTCGGATGAGTCGCGATGCCATCGAGCGTAGAGAACGCCATGCCTGCCGCGCCGAAACTCGCCAGCTGCAGCGTGCTCGAAGGAGGCTTCGACAGCATCTCGCGAACGAAGAACGGCGCGGCGATCGCAGCAGGCAGGAAGGATCGACGGGTGGTCACGAACTATTCTCCGGGCTCCGCGTAAACGCTCTTCACGAACGCAGCCGCATTCGTGTTCGGCCAGTCGGGATGCTGCTTCTTCAGTTCTTCGGTGATCTGTTTGCCTGCCTCTTCGACCGATACGCTCTGGCGCTTCAGAGCCAGGGCGCGGGTGCGAATTCCGGTAATCAGCTCGCGCTCCGCCGCTACCAGCGAGCCATCGCCGGGAGCGCTGTGGTCCGGCAGAACATGCGAGGCATTCAGGCTCGCGATCTTATCCAGAACTGTAAGCCAGCTGCTCGGCGTCCCCCCATCGCCATAGATATTCGGCATAGTCCTGTTCTGCACGACATCGCCTGAGATCAATGTGCGATCCGGCTCGATGAAGGTCAGTTCATCGCCTTTCGTATGCGCTCCGCCGAACCACAGCAGACGCGCAGCCACACCGCCGAGATCCACCCTGGCCTCCGTGTCGAAAATCACATCCGGGGGACGCATCACAACTCCCGCCAGCAGTTCCTTATTCTGCGGCGAACGGCTGCTGAACATATCGATCATTTCCTGGCCATGCTTTTCCATTTCCTGCTGCTGGGCGGCGTTGCGAATGAGGATCGTCGATGGGGGAAAGCCGGGCTCGCCGGCGGCATGCTCGGGATGGAAATGCGTGGTGGTGAGGAAGAGTTTGGTATTGGCAGGCGCCAGCTTCGCAGCCACGCGCGCGATCGTACTGCCGTTCCGCGGACCCATCCCGGTATCGACAATCAGCGTCGCTTTGCTGCCCACCACAATCGCGATATTCGGCCAGCCCATGATCGCCCAAACATGCTCGGAAATCTCCGTCGTCGTCTCGCTCAGTAACGGCTGATTGGCCTGCGCAAAAGCGCCCGCTGCCGACAGGACGGCCAGCATCGACACCCTCTTCATTACGCGTCCTTCCCGGCCAGGAACTTCGACAAGCTTCCCGCCATGTGTACGAACTCTGCCGGCATCATGATCACCGTGGTGCTGTTATTCTCTGCGCCCACTTCCGCCACCATCTGCATCCGCCGCAGCTCCAGTGCTGCCGGATTGCCCACCATCAACTGCGCTGCTTCCGCCAGCTTCTGCGATGCCTCCAACTCCGCTTCCGCTTTGATAATGCGAGCCCGCTTCTCGCGCATGGCCTCTGCTTCCATCGCCATCACGCGCTGCATATCCTGCGGGATCTCCACATCTTTCATCTCGAGCAACTCCACCGTAACGCCCCACGGCGTCGTCGTATCATAGACCGTCTTTCGCAGCAGAGTATTGATCTTGTCGCGTTCCTTCAGCACCTCGTCGAGATCATGCTGGCCGATCACATTACGCAGAGTCGTAAGCGCCAGCTGCTGCACGGCTCGGCGAAAGTCTTCCACCGTAAGCACGGCCTTCTTAGGGTCGTCAATGCGATACCAAAGCACCGCATTCACCTTCACGGTTACGCTGTCGCGGGTAATCGTCTCCTGCTGCTCAATCGGGTTGGTTACGATGCGCAGATCGATCCGCGTCTCGTTCTCCACACCCAATGGGATCAGCCAGAACAGCCCCGGCCCGCGCAGCCCGGTATAGCGGCCCAAACGAAACACCACGGCCCGCTCATACTCGCGAGCCACGCGAATCCCGGAAATCAGGATGAACAGCACAACCAGCAGAAACACGATTGGGAACATGGCGTTAGCGTACTACGAAACGAGGTTCGCTACTCTGGGTACCATGCGCTTCGCTCTTCTGCTGGCACTGATATCCGCTGCCCCGGCTTCCGGAGCATCGCTCTCAGGCAATGTAAAAGATCCCAGCGGAGCCGCTGTCTCGAAGGCGACAGCAACGCTGGAATCGCCGGAAGGCTCATCTGCGGCCAGCACGGATTCGCAAGGCCAGTTCGTCTTCCCCGATATCCCCGCGGGCGAGTACCATCTCACCGTCACACATGACGGCTTTGAGCCTTACACGGCAAACGTATCCGCCGGTGCGGCGCCCCTTGCCATCACGCTGACAGTGGCCACGGTGAAGACTACCGTGCAGGTTTCCGGAGGCCGCTCTGCATTGCGCAACTCGGACCCCAACTATAAGTCCCTGCGCACCGGCGCCCTGCGGAGTGTCTACCCTGTCAAGGATCTTGTCCTTACCCGCGACGTCGGTGTCTTCACCTTCCGCACCGGCTCTTTCAGCTTCCTTCCGCCCGTCCTCGGGCAGGTCACCGCCGGAGTATTCATCGGCGAGGGACATTTCCAACTCAAGCCCGCCTTTGAAATCGCCGCCGCGCATCTCAAGCAGATCTCGCACGCGGACATCGTGGACGAGGACTTCACTTCCCTGATCGTCTATTTCTCCGATGCGACCTTTCAGGAAATTACCGCTCACGCCGAACCCATCGACGAATCCCCCAAAGCTCATGAGGAGCTCTTCCATCACCTGCAGGAAACCCTCCGTCATCGCGACGATGTCCCCGAGACCTGGCTGCAGCGCATCATAGACGCCGACGATGTCCCCAACATCGAGGCCGAAATGCTTGCCGAGCTGTACAACAAGACGCCAGGCTCGTTTCGCGCCTTCATCCATGGCCGTAAGCATGCCGGGCTCAGATTTATCCTGAACCCGCTGGGAGCCCTGCCGCAACTGCCCGCGCCCGAAGAAGTCGCGCTGATAAACTTCGACCCTTCGAGCGACGCCGACGGTATCTGGTACCTCTCGCACAACGTCGAGGAACTCCGCACCGGCCGCATTAACTCCGCTGAAGAAAAGCGACTCATCGCGCCGGAACATTACCGAATCGAGACCGTCATCGGCCGCAACTTGCATCTCTCGGTGGTTTGCGAACTCAGAATGCATGCGCTTCGCGAGGGAGTCCGCGCCGTGAAATTCGACCTTCTGCCCGATATGCAGGTCGCGCGTCTGATGCTGGATGGGGTCGAGATTCCGTTCGTTCAGGAAAGCCGTAAACAGGATGGATCGTTCTACGTTGTCCTGCCGCAGCCCATCGCCAAAGCGAGCGTCCACCAGCTCACGTTCGAATACGAGGGCGGCGAAATGATCCGCGATCTCGGCGGCCGGATGTTCGTTATCCTGCCGCGACAAGCCTGGTATCCCCGTGTGGGTCTTGTCTCCCGCGCCACCTATGACATGACTTTCCGAATGCCCCGCGGCATGACGGTCATTGCCTCCGGGGACCGCGTTCGCTCCGCTACCGAGGGCAATCAGGAAGTCTCGCAGTGGACATCCAAAGTCGCGCTGCCCGCCGCCGGCTTCAACTACGGCTCGTTCGAAAGCAAACAACTCACGGATGACTTCAGCGGCTTCCCCTTCGAGGCCTGGCTCGGGTCCTCCGCGCGCGGAAATATCATGCCCGATTCGTCGCTCGGTCTCAACCGGGCCGAGAACGCGATCCGCGTCTTCGAACACTGGTTCGGCACACCGCCGTACGACCATCTCGCCATCACGGAAGCCGCCGGAACGGACTCGTTTCCCGGCCTCCTCTTCGTGCCTGCCGTAGCCATGACCGACGCCAGCTCTCGCTACGCAGCCGTCAACAGCCCGCGGTTGGGCCGGGGCGGCGGCAGAGGAGGCGGCGGCGATGGCCCTGCGCCTCGAATCACCGGCCCGCGGTTCGACGAGCCCGTTGCCCGCGAAACAGCGCGCCAATGGTGGGGCAACCTGGTCAACCCCGTCAGCTTCCACGATGAATGGCTCGTGCGCGGCCTTGCCGATTTCAGCGCTTCTCTTTACGACATGGCCGCCGAGGCCGACACCAGCGACTTTCTCGAACACTGGCGCATGTCACGCGACCAACTGCTCACCAAAACCTACCAGGGAGTCCGCCGCGCCGATGTCGCGCCGGTCTGGCTTGGCTCGCTCGCAGAATCCTTCCTCACCGAACGTTCGGTCCAGGGACGCTTCCGCAGGCCTTTCCTCGGACCCTCCACAATGCTCACCGGAACCAAGGGTGGCTATGTGATCCAGATGCTGCGCAGCCTCATGTTCGACCCCGTCACCGGAGACCAGGACTTTATCGCCATGATGCACGACTTTACAAAAACCTGCGCCCACCAGCCTGTCAGCACCGAACTCTTCAAGTACATCGTCGAGAAACACATGAAGCCTTCCATGGATCTCGACGGCAACAAGCGCCTGGACTGGTTCTTCAGCGAATGGGTGTATGGCACCGAACTGCCTGCTTACAGCCTCGAATACTCAATGTCTAAAGAGGACGGAAAGCCTGTGCTGCATGGCAAGCTCACGCAAAGCGGAGTCTCGGACCGCTTCCGCATGCGCGTTCCCGTCTATGTGAAGGTCAACAACAAGAACCTGATCATCGGGACTATCAACATCGCAGGCAACCAGACCCGGGAATTCCGCGCGCCCCTCGCGCAGGAGCCGAAAAAAGTCATGCTCAACGCCAATTACGACATCCTGTGCGCCAAGGCCGACGTGAAACAGGTGCATTAGGCCGACGCCTCACTCCAGCCGGGGCAGGTGCTCCGGCGCGACCAGGAGTCGAATCGATCTGGCTCTCCCGGGAACCTTTTCGATCAGGCAATTCCTCTCGAGGGTCCTGACCATGTTGTGAACAGAAGGCGGTGAGACCTGAAAATGGCGCTCCAGATCCGCCTCCGACGGGGCCTGACGATGGATCTTCGTGTAGTTGTAAATAAACGCCAGGTATTGTCCCTGTTTCGCCGTGAACGATGGCGCACGAGAATGGTCGGGCTTCGGCGCCGACTTTATCCTGACCTTCCAGGAATCCTCGCCGGCTTGATCCGAAGTCTCAACCGAGAGGGCGTAAACCTTGCCCTCGACAACGGTACGGACCGGCTTCTTCGCTGCCGAAGCCAGGTTCCCAATCAGTTCCTTCGCGTCGGCGCCGGGGCTTCTATAGATCAGGATCGCGTCCTCGCCTTTTTTCGCGTAGACCCGCTGCCTGCCCTCCTCGTACTTCACCTCAATCGCATCTGCGCCCAGCAGCAGCGCATGCCCGCAAAGTCCCTCAAGCAATGTAGCCGGCTTTCCCATGTTGAGAAGATATTTGTCGAGGCTAACATATGGAACCGCCCGTATTCCCGTACGACACCCGTCTGAACATTCTGCACGATTCGCTCGACGTCATCGACACGAACGCTCTTGCCGCGTCCTGTCAACACAAGTGGTACAACCAGACGCTCTGCAAAGTGAACGATTCGGTAGTCCGCCTCGGCGTTGTGGCGGGTGAATATCACTGGCACAAACACGATGCCGACGACGAATTTTTTTATGTCGCGGAGGGCGAGTTGCTGATCGATCTCGGAGACCGGACGGTTTCGCTTGGACCCGGACAGGGCTTTGTCGTTCCGAAGGGCGTGACCCATCGCACCCGCGCCCCGAAGCGGACCGTGATGCTCATGGTGGAAAACGCCGGCATCATTCCCACCGGCGATTCTTAGCCACAACCGCCGTGCTACCCTCTGGAGAATTTATGACTCTCCGCCACACCTCCGCCGCGCTCCTCCTCACTGCGAGCGTTCTCAACGCCGCATCCCCGCAAAAAGGCACTGAAATCCTCTGGGACAAATACGGCGTCGCCCACGTCTACGCCAAATCCGTCGAAGACCTCTTCTACTGCTATGGCTACGCGCAGGCGCAAAGCCACGGCGATCTTCTGCTCCACCTTTACGGCGAGTCCCGCGGCCGCGCTGCCGAATACTTCGGACCCTCGCACCTGGAAGACGACAAATGGGTCTGGACCAATTCCGTCCCGCAACGCTCTCAAAAATGGCTCGAAATGCAGACCCCGCAATTCCGCTCTTACCTCGAAGCCTTCGCCAAAGGGATCAACGACTACGCTGCCAAACACCCCGAAGCTCTATCGGAAGAATCGAAGCGCGTCCTCCCCATCACCGCGCTCGACCCCATCGAACACACCCACCGCATCGTCCACTTCACCTACATCGCGCCGCGCCGCCTTGCCGGAGGCAGCAGCGCACCGGTCACCGAAGCCAGCCTGCTGGAAACACCTGAAGACGTCGGCTCGAACGGCTGGGCCATCGCGCCCGCGCACACCGCCGCCGGCCACACGCTGCTCCTCGGCAATCCACACCTCGGCTGGGGAGGCTGGCAGACCTACTACGAAATTCAGCTCACCGCGCCCGGCATCAATCTCTACGGCGCAAGCCAGGTAGGCTTCCCGGTGCTTCGCTTCGTGGCCAGCGACTACATCGGCTTCAACCAGACCGTCAACGGGGTTGACGCCGTAGACCTCTATCGCTTAAAGCCCCGCGAAGGCGGCTACGAATTCGATGGCGCCGTTAAGGCTTTCGAGAAGTCCGAGTATACGCTAAAAATCCGCCAGCCCGACGGCACGTTTAAATCGCAAACCTTCCCCATCGTCAGCACGCTCCATGGCCCCATAATCCGCCAGCAAAACGGCGAAATGGTCGCGATGAAGGTCGCCGCGCTCGACCGCCCGTTCCTGCTCGAACAGTACTGGCAAATGGACATCGCGCACAATTTCACGCAATACGAAAAAGCCGTCTCCCGCCTCCAGGTCCCGTGCTTTAACATCCTCTACGGCGACCGCGACGGCCACATCGAATACCTCTATAACGGAACGGTTCCGCGCCGCAAATCGGGCGACCTCCGCTTCTGGGCAGGAGTCGTCCCCGGCGACACGTCTGAAACGCTGTGGACCGATTACCTGACCTACCAGGAGCTTCCCAAATCTATCGACCCGCCCTCCGGCTACGTCTATAACACCAACGACCCGCCGTGGAACGCTTCCTGGCCCAACGCTCTCGATCCCGGTAAGTATCCCGCCTACATCGCGCCCCGCACCATCTCATTCCGCGCCGAGCGCTCCCTCCGCATGCTCTACGAAGACAAACATGTGACCTACGACCAGTTCATTCTCAACAAACACTCCACCCGCGCCGAACTCGCCGACCGCATCCTCCCCGACCTCTTCAAAGCTGTGGACGAATCCGGTAGCCCGCTCGCCAAACAAGCCGCTGCCGTGCTCAAATCCTGGGATCGCCAGGCCGAAGCCAACAGCCGAGGCGCGGTCCTCTTTTACGAATGGGCCGTGCAGTTCATGGGCGGTCCGGCCCTCGGGTCGCAAGCCGGCTTCGCCGTGCCCTATGACCTGAAGCTCCCGCTCGAAACCCCGCGAGGCCTCAAAGACCCCGCGAAAGCTGCGCAACAACTCGACGCCGCCGCAGCCAAAGTGATGAAAGAACATGGAGCCCTCGGTGTTCCCTGGGGCGACGTCATGCGCTTCCAGTTCGCCGGCCTCGATCTGCCCGGCAACGGAGGCTTCGGCAACCTTGGCATCTTCCGCGTCATCACCTTCGGAGACCTCCACGGAGTTACCCGGTCGCAAACCCACGGGGAAACCTGGATCTCCGCCGTCGAGTTCAGCAAGCCGATGAAGCTGAAAGTCCTAATGACCTACGGCAACTCCTCGCAGCCCGGATCCAAACATCAGGGCGACCAACTGCCTTTGCTCGCAAAGAAGGAACTCAGAACCGCGTGGCACACCAGGGCCGAAGTCATGGCCAACCTCGAATCCCAGGTAAGGTTCTGATTATTAAACCGGTGTGAAACGATGCTGATATGAAGGCGCCATCCGAACTACCGGTCGAATCTTATTCTCAACATGGTGAAGACAAGCTGCTGGCCAGGATCTTCGCCGGGAAAACACACGGCGTTTGTGTCGAAGTCGGGGCGCACGATGGAGTCGGTTTCAGCAATTCGCTGCTCTTTGAAAAGAAGGGGTGGAATTGCATTCTCGTGGAACCGAACCCCGATTTGTGCGCCAGGATCAAGGTTAACCGCACCGCGCAACTCTTCGAGTGCGCAGCCTCGGGTAACAACGGGACCGCTACTCTCAAAGTCGGAGGTGATGATTATCTCTCCACCATCGAGAACGACGGATTTGCTACGGAGCGCCTTAGCTCCGAGTCTGGCGAGCCACGCACTCTGACGGTCCAAACCCGCACCCTGGACGCTCTGCTCGAAGAATCGGGTCTGCATCCCATCGATTTCGTTTCGATCGATGTCGAGGGTCACGAGGCTTCGGTTCTGAAAGGCTTCGACCTCGCCCGCTGGCGGCCCAGGGTGCTGGTCCTCGAAAACAATGGCGACCTCGACGAGCCGGAAGTCAAGGCGATCACCTCGCGAGCAGGCTATCGCAGGGTGTTTCAAACAGGCTGGCTCAACAACTGGTATGTACACCGTGACGATGCTGAGCTGAATGGGTTTCTGAAGGTTCTCTCGATTTCAGGCGAGCCCCTGTTCGGCGAAAGCCAGAACCCCTCGGATCCTGTTTCCCGCGGCGCGCACGCTCTGGCGTACTCTCCTGATGCTGTTCCCTGCTCACTATGGCTAAGCCGGCCGCGAGTTATGCGTTTTCAGACTCCGCATGACGCCTGTTTCAGAAAGGCCTTTCTGATATAACTTTAGGCCATGAAGCTAACCATCTGCGCCCTCGCCGCTGCATTCACCCTCGCAGCGCAAACCAAACCCGTCTTCACCGAAGACTTCGAATCCGGCCAGCTCGATCCCGCGAAATGGGACCAGCGCGTGCAAGGCACCGCCACCCTCAAGATCCAGACCGGCCAAACCGCCCACGGCAAATACGCCCTGCAGATCCACTATCCCGAAATGGCCACCCAAACTTACGCCTTCATTGTGGCCCCACACCTTCCCGATACCGTCAAAGGCCACTTCTTCGGACGTGCCTACGTGAAGATCGACCCCGCCACGCCGCCGCCCCACACCGTTATGGTCTTCGCGGGACAAGCCGGTTGGCCTCTGTCGAAATTTGACGAAGTCGGCATTAACAAGAACACCTTCCAGCCCTCCTATCAGGAAAACAAATCCGCGCGCGGTCAGGGACGCGGCGAAGACGTCAAACACGCCGGTCCCGTGCCGCTGGGTAAATGGTTTCTGCTCGAATGGGAAATGAACGATGACCCCGCGACCCTGACCATCTGGGCCGACGGTCAGTTGTCGCAAGTGATCCAGGGCGAAGAGAAAGTCGATACCTCCGCGTTCCAGTGGCCCAAAGGCAGTGGCACCACGAAAGGCCTCGTCGGCGGCTTCGAGGAATTCGGCTTCGGAACCCGCGTCTGGGGAGCGGTCCCCACCGCCTTCGACGTCTATTACGACGACATCGCCATCGGTGCTCAGCGGCTCGGCCCGGTAAAATAGCAGCTCTTACTCCAGCGTATAGCTCACGGCTTCAGACGCAACCTGCAGATTGCCGGGAGTGTGATTGCCCGGCCCAAAAACGAAGCTGCCAAAGGTTTCCAACTGCGTCAGAACCGCGTTGCTGATTGCGAAATGCCCGCCGGCCGGCAGCGTACCGGAATCGGTCCAACCGCCGCTTGCGCTGTTGCCGCCCGCGCAGTTGGGCAGGGGCAGATTCTGCATCGCGCTCACCGCCACCGGGTCGACACGGCCTAACGGAACGATTCCGCCGGGAAACGCAAGCATTTAGCCCCGGGAAGCGAGAAATTAACGAGTCATAGACTTGTCGCCGTGCCCAAAAGGTTGAATTACCGGGCCCGCGCGCCGTAGGCACTGTATATGAGGCCCGCCACGTGTTCTGCACCGGATCGATGCCGATCGTCGCCCAGGTCTTTCCGTTCGCCTGAGCTACAGTCTGAAAACGCCCGTGCCCCGGGCACAATATCGAAACCCTAGTGAAACAGCCAATAGGAGGAATCGCCGGGATGCCGATCGTCTTCGTCCACGCAGGCAAACCCATCGCCGCCGTCTGCCATGGAGCCCAGGTCCTCGCGGCCGCAAGCGTTCTCAAAGGCAGGACCTGCAGTTGCTACCCCGCCACCGCCCCTGAGGTCGCCGCCGCCAACGGCACTTTCATCGACCTCGCCATGGATGCCGCTCATACCGATGGCAACCTCGTCACTGCGCCCGCATGGCCGGCACGCCTCGCATGGCTCGCACAGCTTCTGCAGGTTCTCGAAAGCCGCATCGAGCTCCGGGCCGTTCCCATAGGTAACCGATTCGATGCAGGTGGGTCTGACGGTTAGCGCCCCAACGCTACAATAGACCGAATGTCCATGGTCATTGTTGGCTCCGTCGCCTATGACGGAGTCGAAACCCCACACGGCAAAGTCGACCGCATGCTCGGCGGCGCCGCCACCTACATTGCCCTCTCGGCAAGCTTCTTCACCAGCCCCAAAATTGTGGCCGTAGTCGGCGACGATTTCGCCACTGAAGACACCGAGCTTCTCGAATCGAAAGGCATCGATCTCGCAGGCCTTGAGCGCGTCCCTGGCAAGTGCTTCTTCTGGGCCGGCAAATACTCGCCCGACATGAACGACCGCGAGACGCTCACGACGGACCTCAACGTCTTCGCGGATTTTGATCCTAAACTTCCCGCCAGCTATAAATCTGCGCCCTACCTGCTGCTCGGTAACATCCAGCCCGAACTCCAGCGCGGCGTCAAAGCGCAAATGAACGGCTCGCTTCGCCTCGTCGGCGGCGACACCATGAATTACTGGATCGCCAGCTTCCGCGAAGACCTTCTCAAGACCATCGCCGAATGGGACTTCCTGCTCATCAACGATTCCGAGGCCCGCATGCTTTCCGGCGAGACGAATCTCAAAAAGGCCGCCGCCAAAATTCTCGAAATGGGACCCACTACCCTCGTCATCAAGCGTGGCGAATACGGCGCCATTCTTTGGCGCAACGAAGGCCACTTCATGGTCCCCGGCTATCTGCTCGAAGACGTCTTCGACCCCACCGGCGCGGGCGACTGCTTCGCCGGCGGCTTCATGGGTTATCTTGCAGGACAGAACATCGATCTCAAGAGCGAACACATCGACCACAATGAAATCCGCAAAGCGGTCATCTACGGCTCGGTCATGGGCAGCTTCTGCTGCGAAAAATTCGGCGTCGACCGCTTCCGCACCCTCACACGCCAGGAGATCGATGCCCGCTTCGAAGAGTTCAAAGAGTTCACTTCGTTCTGAAGGGTTCAGGACCGTCCTGGCCTGCGCGCTCTGCTTCATCGCCAGCGGTGCGGTCATGGCTGCGGCGGTCCGCTGGTTCTACACGACCGGCGCAATTCTCAACCAGGGCGATGCCGAGGCTCATCTCGGGATCGCGCGACGAATCGTCGATTCTCGCACCCCGGGATGGGCCGAGGTCGGCACCACATGGCTGCCTCTTCCGCATCTCCTCATGGCGCTCCTTGTGAAGGACGACTGGATGTGGCTAACCGGTCTGGCGGGCGCGATCCCTTCGGCCATCTGTACCGCGCTCGCCGCTACATTCTTATTCGCCGCGATTCGCAGGCTCATGAGCAGCACTCTCTGCGCGACAGCCGGTGCGGCTGTCTTCCTGCTCAATCCCAATACCCTCTACCTTGGCTCCGTGCCCATGACGGAAGCCATTCTCGCCGGATCCCTCTGCTCAGTGTTCTTCTTCACCGTCCGCTTCGCCGCCACGCGGGGCTGGGGCGCTCTCATCGGCGCTTCCGTAGCCGCCTTCGCTGGCACTCTCACCCGTTATGAAGCCTGGTTTATCCTGCCCTTCGTCGCCATTTACATTGCCATGCAGTCGGGCAGGCGCCGCTTCGCCAAAGCCATCGCTTTCTGCTTCCTCGCAGGTCTCGGACCGCTCATCTGGTTCGTCCACAACTACTGGTATTTCCGCGACCCACTCTACTTCTACCGCGGCCCCTGGTCCGCCAAAGCCCTTCAGGGCGATGTCCCCTATCCCGGTAAAGGCAACTGGCCAGTGGCCATCCATTACTTCTTTGCCGCCGGCTGGGACGTTGTCGGATTCGCCGGTCTGGTGATTTGCGCTGTCGGCGTCGTTCTCGCGATCGCAAGGAAAGCCTGGTGGCCCGCGCTCTTCTTTTCGCTCTCTCCGCTCTTCTACATTTGGGGTATCCACTCGTCCGGCAATCCCATCTTCGTGCCCAACATGGAACCGCACGGCTGGTACAACACCCGTTACGCGATGGCTCTCCTCCCTCTGACGGCTTTTGGCGCGGCGCTCATAGCGCGCTTTGGAAAGGCCTCGGCAGCAACAGTTGTCGCGCTTGCCCTTCTGCCCGCGCTCTACCCCCTCAACTCCCACTGCATCGCCTTCCAGG
>Ga0302140_10004233_pt1 | contig 18253 bp, 16 predicted proteins | sample I_Bog_E1_1_FD_202095 | JGI IMG/M metagenome (GOLD analysis project Ga0302140, IMG submission 202095) | Peat permafrost microbial communities from Stordalen Mire near Abisko, Sweden - I_Bog_E1_1 | ecosystem: Environmental > Terrestrial > Soil > Wetlands > Peat | place: Sweden: Abisko, Stordalen... | reverse complement strand
AGATAGAAATGTGCTCACAAGATGCAGATATTGGCCCTCATTCAAGTCCTGGGTGTGTTCCGGGAGACCCGCATTGTGCCTCGATATGAACAGGGCATCATGGCCTCATTCTCCTTTCTCTTCCTTGCTGCTCTTACCGGAATCGTCATCTCTGGGGAGAATGAACGCATAGACTATCCTGGAGCCGTGATTTTACCCTTGACCAGCGCGATCCAGGTTCTTGCTGCATTCGCGGTCTTCCTGGGCTTCATCTCCATCCAACGCCGACCTGATGTTTTCACCCCGGAAGGAAAAGTCGTCGAACGGCAATACACCAGCTCACTCTGGACGAAGTACTCGTACGATTGGAGTTCCGACATTTTGGATTTATCGGCTACGAAGCTCGTTGAGTTCTCTGATCTCCCGGCAATGGACTCATACCGCCGGGCCAAGGACGTGAAGGAGACCTTCCAATCGATTGTTTTGAAGCCAACGGTATCTCTTTGGCTACAGATCTTCTGGGCGTGGAAGTGGCAGTTGGTGTACCAAGCAGTGATGTGCATTGCCTCCTCCGCTGCAGATGTTCTCCCTCAGATCTCCATGTTGAAACTATTGGAGTACCTTGAACAACGGAAAGAAACCGGCATCATCGATTCCAAGGCCTGGGTGTGCGTTGTTCTGCTCTTCTTAGCCACCATTGTCGAGACCGTCGTTGACTACCGTATTGGTTGGCTGATGTGGTCTGATCTCGGAATTCCGATCCGCACAACGCTCACGACTTTGATGTTTGAAAAGATGATGAAGATCAAAGATTGCAAAGAACCACCTAAAGAGGAGAAATCAGACGAGAAGGACAAGGATACGAATGGCAAGCCAGCTGAGGAAGCCAAGCTCTCCAAGGCCGATGCTAAGAAGAAGGAAGAGAAGAAACAAAAGACTGCCCAAACTGAACAGGATATCATCAATATGTTCGCGGTGGACGCCAATCAAGTCGGTGTTTTTGGGGCCATCAATCAATTTTACCTACTTTTCGTCTCGAAGCTCGCCGTGTCGGTTGTTTTCTTGTGGTACTTGGTGGGATGGCAGAGTTTGTTAGCCGGCATGGTGTCTCTCGCGCTCATTTTCCCAATCAACAAATGGCTCACATACCGCTACGGAGCTTTCCAGAAGAAATTGATGGCCATTCGAGACAAGAAAACGAAGGTGGTCACGGAGGCCTTGCAGGGGATCAGACAGATCAAATTTTCGGCAAATGAGCCCGAATGGACCGCCAAGATCAACAAAGCTCGTGACGAAGAGCTCGCTCAATTGTGGCAAACCAAGTTGAACAATCTTTACATGATGCTTGGAGCAGAAATTGGTCCCGTGATGTTGACGGTCTCTACTCTAGCTACTTTTGCCTGGCTCAAAGGCTCCCTACTTCCTTCGGTGGCTTTCACGGCATTGGGTGTTTTGATGCAACTTGAAGGTGTCTTGGGCATGGTTCCATTCCTCTTGGTGCTCGGCATCAACGCAAAAGTATCCTGCGATCGCATTGATGGCTTCTTGAGACAACCAGAAAAGCCGGAAAATACCCTACCTGGCGACTCTATCATTTTCAACAAGGCGTCGGTCAGTTTTCCATCCAAACGTGATCTCGAGGACAAAGACGAGGATCTTGATGAGGAAGAGGCAGAAGCTGCACGCCTAGCGCTGGAGAATAGATTCGTCCTCCGTGATCTCAATTTGGAATTCCCCAACCATTCGCTCTCCGTCATCTCTGGGCCTACGGGGTCTGGGAAATCGTTGCTTCTTGCAGCAATCTTGGGTGAAGTCGACCTTCTGGAAGGCAACATTACCGTCCCACGAGCGCCTCCTGTGGATCAACGATTTGACAGCAAAGCCACTGCCGCAGATTGGATCATCCCGTCGTCCATTGCTTTCGTGGCTCAAACTCCATGGATTGAAAACATGTCAATCAAGGATAATATTCTCTTCGGCCTCCCGTACGACGAAATCCGCTACAACAAAGTCCTGGAAGCTTGCGCTCTGGCTAGGGACCTCACCCTTTTCGACGACGGCGATCAAACAGAAGTCGGAGCTCAAGGAATCAGTCTCAGCGGAGGCCAAAAGTGGCGTTTAACTCTTGCTCGAGCATTCTACTCCCGCGCAGGAATACTGATTCTGGATGATGTGTTCTCGGCTCTTGATGCTCATGTTGGGAAACATATCTACGACAATGCTCTTATGGGAGAGCTGTCTGAGGGGCGAACAAGAATCCTGGCTACTCATCACGTCTCCTTGACTCTTCCAAGAGCTCAGTATGCAGTCTGCTTATCTGCTAACGGAACTTTGGAGCATGCTGGCCTGGTTGAAGACCTTCAGAAGAGCGGCAGTTTCGACAATATCCTCAAAGCTGTGGAAGACGAAGGCGGTGCACAGAAGCAAGCCGAAGACGCAGATAAACCGGCCCCAGATGGAGAGACGAACGGCACCGCCAAAGACGACAAGAAAGTCCCGAAGAAGCTGGTCGAGGATGAAGCGCGAGAAACTGGTGGAGTCAAACGAAGCGTCTATCTCACATATCTCAAAGCAACCGGCGGAATTCCATTTTGGGGTTTGGTTCTCAGCTTTTATATTATTGCACAATGCCTCACCCTTGGTAGGTCGTGGTGGATCAAAATATGGACGACCAGTACAGAGCAGACAGCCGGATTGGCGTTTGCAAATAGCTATGGTTTGCAGACACACTTTACCGGATTCTTATCTCCACTCAATACATCATTTGCCACTATCTCGCCTGGACAAAACTACGCCAATCTAGCCTCTTGGTCAATTTCAACCACTTTCTCGATGCTCACGGGATATATGGGGTCTTCTTCCGTCAACACCGCAGCACCGAGCTCACAACCAGCCATGACTTCTCAAACCGTCTCAACGTCCTCACTTCCGATCGAGATCAACAATCGCTCATTGGGCTTCTACCTAGTCGGCTATGTGATCATCTCATTGGTCTCTACACTCATAGACGTTGGACGATACTACGTTGTCTTCCGAGGCTCCCTTCGTGCTTCACGAAAGGTCTTCCAAGAACTCACATACAGGGTCCTTCGAACACCTTTGAGATGGCTCGATACTGTCCCAACAGGACGAATCCTGAACCGATTCACAGCCGATTTCCAAGCCGTGGATTCTCAGCTCTCATCCAACTTTGCGTCGGTAGCGGCATCATTTCTGTCCATCTTCGGAATCCTGGTCTCAGCAATGATCATCTCGCCCTACATCATCATTCTAGCTCTTGTCATCTTAGGACTGTGCGGCCGGGTCGGACTTCGTTACCTCAGAGGAGCTCGTTCGATCAAGCGTCTCGAGTCGATTCAAAAGTCTCCCATGATCTCTCATTTCTCAGCTTCTCTCCAAGGACTCAGCACCATCCGCGCATTCGCCAATCAAGAAGTCTTTGAGAAGAGGATGGATGATTTAATTAATTCATACTCCACAGCAACATGGCATAATTGGCTCTTCAACAATTGGGTTGGATACAATATGGCATTGATTGGATCCATCTTCTCAGGTGTCGTTGCTGCTTTTGTTGTATCGACCCCAAATGTTGGTGCTTCTCTAGGTGGTTTTGCGCTTGCCTTCTCGTTGCAGTATCGTCGTGCTGTAAATATGACTCTCCGTCAAGTCGCTGCTACTGAGCTTGACATGAATGCCGCTGAGAGAATCTTCGAGTACTCAGCTCTTGATATCGAGACCGAGAAAGGAGTCGATATCCGCGCTTCCTGGCCCGAGAAAGGAGAGGTAGAAGTCAAAGATCTAGAAGTCGGATACGCGGAAGGTTTGCCATCGATTTTGAAAGGCTTGAGCTTCCACGCAGAAATGAACCAACGAGTTGGAATCGTCGGGCGCACAGGCGCTGGTGAGTCCTCACCATTCCCACATGTAACTCTGCTGACCCTAAAAGGGAAATCAACCCTCTCACTAGCCCTGTTCCGCTTCCTCGAAGCCCGAAAAGGAAGCATCACCATCGACGGCGTCGACATCTCCAATGTCCGTCTACACGATCTACGCACACGCCTAGCAATCATTCCGCAAGACCCCGTGCTCTTCTCCGGCACAATCCGCTCGAATCTCGACCCCTTTGACCAATTCTCCGATTTCCAGCTGCACGAAGCCTTACAACGAGTGCATCTCGTTCCTTCAGCGAATAACACGCCCGTCCCCGAGCTGCTGCTTCCTGAATCCTCGGCATCGACTGAAGGCGCGAGTAGTGCCACCAGCCTCACGGCCGCGGAACCGAACGGCAACAAGGAAAACACTAATATCTTCCTCTCACTCACCTCGCCCATCTCCTCCGCCGGCGCCAACCTATCGCAAGGACAGAAACAACTCCTCTGCCTAGCGCGGGCGATTCTGTCGCATCCGAAAGTCCTGCTATTAGATGAAGCAACCAGTGCGGTGGACAAGAACACCGATAAACTAATCCAGCGAAGCATTAGAGAAGAGTTCGCGAACACGACGTTGTTGGTGGTAGCGCATAGATTGAGCACGGTGATGGATTTCGATCGCATACTAGTCATGCGCGATGGTGTGGCGGCTGAGTTCGGGACGCCGCGTGAGTTGCTGTGCATTGAAGAGGGGGTGTTCAAGGGGATGGTGGCGCAAAGTGGGGAGAGAGAGGAGTTGGAGAAGATGGTTGAGCAGGAGTAGACGTGTATAGGGAAGAAGGGAGTAAAAGTAGAGTATAGATTTCTCTGTTTCGTTTCTTGGTGCGGGTTGTGTTAGTATACAATTGAGCGAATTCTTCTCCCAATGCAATCCATTATGTCTTGATCCGGTTCTCATCCCTCATCCTCATTTCCACGCCAATCATTCCTCCCCCTTACGACCAGCCCCAAACCGTCCCCAAAGAAACCTCCCCCAAGCAACACTCTCCACTGTCGCAATAACACCCAGCGAGACATATACCACTACCTTCACCGTCCGACTCGCACCGAGATCTTTGAAGCTTGCTCCGCCCATGGATGGGTTCTGATTTGAGGATGGTTTTGGGTTTGTGGAATAGAGACGGCTTGAGAAGTTTGAGATGGCAGGGCGGGACTGTAGCATGTGGGTCGAGGATGGATAGAATAGCGAGCGTAGGGGAGGGAGAGATTGTGGGGCGTTCATTCTTGAGGTGGTGGTTGTTGGGTTTTGGTGTGAGGATGACATCGACAAAAGTATTGTTGACCACAGCAGGTGTTTCGGGGAAAACCTGACCAAAAGGTTGGGGATTGGATTTTATGCTGACTTGCCTCTGAAATGGAACGGAAGGATTCAGGATCTGAAGTTTGTAGAGAGATTGTCAGGTTCGTGGATGAGGAGGGCAAGAGAAACGGATGAGCCACTAGATGAATGCGGAGCTCTGCTCTCAGATTGAATGCAGCGAGAAGAAGGAGAAAGGGAAAAAAGACAGGAGGGAGATGATGAAGATGAGTTGGTTGGATACGCGTATATGCACCCCTGCCTCGCAACGATTGGGCCAGGTCAGCGATAATTTCTCGCCGAAACGAGGACACGTGACGTTCAGAAAAGGGGCGATGAGGAATTTGAGGTTCAGAACCTTAAAGACGGAGCTAACCGTACGTAGATTATATTTAGGTTTGCTTGCAGGGCTTTGGAAAAAGGCTGTGGTTGATGAGTGTTCACGTCATGCCAAGGGAAAGGAAAAGGGGGCTGACTGCAAAGGGGGGTTTCGCACTAAATATAAATAAGACACGATTTTGCAAGTACTTCAACCTCTTTCCTCATTTTCGACTAATCCTTTAAGTATGAGATGACTAGCACATGACAATAAATCTAGAATTTATATAGACACACATCTACAAGTTTCTAGTATTCGTTCTCATAATCCACTTTCTCCTCCTCCACTGCTAGCACAATACCTCTATGCATCCTCTTCCTGTCCATCTTGATCGTTCCTCTTATTTCGAATTGCAGCACAATTCTAGACACAGTCGCACTCGTAGCCAACCTCAAAATCTCTTCCCAACCTCGTCTAGCAGATTGAGGTTAACTCGACAAAGCTTGGTCACCCAACGCCCGTGGGTGCTGGTGCCGCAACTTTCAAAGCATCGAACACAGCTGGAGGCGCTACTATCACCTCTCTCACCCAGACAGGTGCTGCAACAGTTACCGCGACCACCTCTACCAGTATGGTGTCTAGTGCAACCCCTGGTGTCAAAAGTAATGGGGTCTCTTTGACACCGCTCAACTTAAATCTTCTCGGATCAGGCATGTTAAGGTCTGGGGCGACCCTGGCAGGAGTGCTTGGACTCGGCTTCATGATGTTGCATGCTTAGAATTTGCAAGGTAATACTCGCTCATGAGTTACTTGGTTCTACGGATTACTTTCAGGGATTTCTTTCATTGGCTACAAGTTGTCAAGTCAGAGATTCTACCTTTGTATTTTATAGTTTTCGGCAAGTTTCATTCGAAAAGTAGTATAAAAAATATCCCGCTGCAAGGTGCCCGAACTATTAAAGCCCATTAGGCAGTACCGAACAGCAGTTATTTGTTAGCAATCGCTGTTATAAATTTAGAGATTTAAATATATATCCAGTGTATAATAAAAGTTTCTTTGGGATAACAACATCGACGGGTTCATTCTTCAAAGAGCGGTTCCCGCTTAGAGAAATTCACCTCGAGATCAACAGCCAACATCATAATAGGTATCCTGTCTGTGTTCCTCACCACTCTAGTTTTTCACGCTAACTTCCGTACGGACCGTCCCAATGAAATGAGAGCATTCACTTTACCTCTCCACACCACATCAGAACGCAAAATTCCTTGCGCCCTCCTTAGCCACCCCACTTCGCAGAATCACCTTTCCGGAACGGTACTTTCGACCAGAAGAAATTTTGACTTCGCTCCCCTTGGTACCTAATTTCCCGCCTCCGTGCGTGTATTTGACTGATCACGAACACCAGTCCCTCGAAGTCACGATTCTCACACCTTCTGAGCCGTCGATCTACAGCACCACCTAGTGTCTTCCGTGTAGATCCGCAAGCAAAGGATCAGGCTCTTTGGATTTGTCGCGCCGACACAGCTTCGTATTCAGCCATGTCGAGCAAACTATTTCACCTACCTGGCGTCATGGCTCCAAAGAGGGCCTTCACGCATATCCATCAAACTGCCGAAGCAGAAGCCCTTCATAACTTCGCTGTGTTTCCGAAGCTTCCTATCGAATTGAGACTCAAAATCTGGAGGTCGAGCTTTGCGACCGGTCACCATGTTAGCCTTCCGTTCATAAAGCCGTACTACGGACAGCTTCCTCTAGAGGATCGATCTACGTTTCCCAATGCATTTCGCGTCAACCATGAGAGTAGAACCGAAGCCTTAAAGCATTACTTTATCGTTTTACTTGGGCGTTCTAAGAAGCCTTTCGTCTATTCCCCCAAGTTCGACATCATTTGGATAGGTTTGTTCTTCAGCAACCCCGGAACCAAAGCTATGGACACTCTCGCGTCAAATTTGCAGGTTCAAGCACCAAAAATCTTCTCCCAAACCAAGATCATTGAGGTCCGCCACTGGGATTGGTCCTGTGGTATTTTAAAGTCAACGAGACTGAACCGGGACCGGCAAATTGGAATTCAGGGCCCAGCCACTCATGGGCCCACTGAGACACAAATGAAACCTTTCCTCGACTTTCCCAATCTTGAGGTTGTGAGGTTAATCGTGGACCGCAATTATCGAGCTTACCACATGCGCGCTCTCCGAACATTAAACCCCGCACAGATCAATGCATGGATTCAAGGATTTAGACAGTGGCTTGAGGAGCATAAGGTTGCATTCACCAAAGGTGCTCCAATTGTTGTTATGGAGAAATCAGAGGCTGAAATGGCAGCAATGAGGCGTCGATACGTAAGTGATTGATTTCGATATGGAGAAGCCTTTAAGGAGATAAGTGAAGGTGGCGTGAAGAGTGCCTTCAGAATCATTTCACTTCTGATGCTTTCACCGGCTGGTATGCGCCAGTGGAAGGGCTGGTTCGTGGACGAAATCTTTGATTCTATCAAGAAACTCTTTTCGGTTTCCAGTGTACGGTAATCTTTCGAAATTTTCTGCTGCCGTTCGTGATCGTTTCAACCCGTAACCTTTCAGACCGTTAAGGCATCCGAATCAGATGAGAGACCCATTCCTAGTCATACCACTCAAAGATGATTTAAGAAGGTTCTTGGCGCATAGTTCCTTTCACCTGTCCATAAATTTTGGCCAGGATTGAAGTCAATTTGTCTCAAAATTTCCACAAATTTACCAATCCAGTTCGCAGGTCCCATAAGAAGAGCTCTTCTGCCTTACCCATTAACTTGGTTACACCCTCAACTCTTTTTTCAGCATCGGCTCTGAAGAACTCCAGATATCGACAGATCATCTCAGCTTCCGCTATCTAGGTACGAGCTTTCGTACCCGATATTGACAGCTCCCAACAAGCCAGCCGCCGTAAGCCTTCAACATCCATCCATGTGAGTCCAGTAGCGACTCCATGTGCACGCCATTCGTCGAAGACAATGTCAACGTGCCATCCGAACAGTACGTGTGAAACAAGGAAGGCTCTATGAATTATCACTAACTTAAGAATTAGTCGGTGCAGAATCTTCAGCATGGTTGATGGCAAAACCGCAGAACAATTCCTCCTCCGTCACCTTCACACATACCGCGGAGATGCAGAGCCACGAGGAAGCCTGCGGTTTCGGTCAAAACTCGGACACATTCACGTTATTTCCGAAGCTCCCGATAGAGCTGAGATTCAAGATATGGAGAAATGCATAGGCTTCCAATTACACTTCGCGTCAATAAGGAAAGCCGCATGGAAACATTGAAGAACTATTCCGTTATTCTTCGAGACGACTACGATCAGAGTTTTTGCACAGAAGGCGTCAACGTAACAAAACTGTGGAAGACACCTGTCTCGTATGCCGCTCGGCAGGATACTCTGGACATCGACTTCAGCCCAGTTCTATCCCAAGACTGCAATAAATGCTTTTCATATTTGCAATTACAGGCTCCAGAAGTTCTGTTGGGCACGAAGACCTTGGAAATTACTAATTGGGACTGGGTCACTGGCGTGGTAAGGATGTATGATGATGAAATTGAGGAATTTGGCGACTTGATCTTTTTCAGGAGGGGCAAGCGCCCAGGTATGACGTTTTTCCGCTGCTTTCGTAACCTTGAAGCTGTTAAACTGGTTTCTACTCGAGATCCTCAAATCTTTGACAGACTACGCCTTACAACTCTCAGCTCCGAAGAACGCCCGGCTGAGTTAGCACACATGCGGAAATGGTTTGAGAACAATGAGCAGCAGTTCGCGAAGGGCGTTCCAACGATCACCATCGAGGATTACATGAGGCGTTCTGGGACTTGATAGTGACTGGATCATGGGATGAGGAGCCGCTGGAGACTCTTGGGCAATGGGGATTGCTTCAAATCATTCTCTTGGGGCACTTTCAGCAGCATAGGCAAAGTTTCGAGGCACGGAGGGCTTGGCCACCTCTGTTATAGTAGACTTTTGTATCATACCAACACAAGGGAAAGAGCAACAAGTGAGATAGGCTCTTTCTATTAGGCAGAAGAAGAAGATTTTGCACATGGCACATAGCCTGTCTCTCGCACGTGCTCATTGTAACAACAAGAGGCAGTACAATATCCTGACAAAAGCTTCCATGAATCGATCCAAAGGTGGTGCTGTGAATTTGCAAGTGAAAACACAATGACACTGTCAATAGATGACGTATCCCCTATAAGCGACCTCCCAACCGAGGGCCTAGTACTTTCTTAACCGTTTTCTTTTTGCGACTCGTTCCGGCCCACCAATCCCAACTTCAAAGACTCCCCCACAACAGCCCGACCACATCAGTTCTAGCACTCCCGCGCTTGATTGAGTCTATCCGCCGCTCCGTACTCCCCCTACTCTATTTGAAGTCCGGCTTCACAATTTGTTCAAGTCGTCCCGCGACCCAATACATAATTCTGTCTTCGGCGCGTCGTCTCTCATCACCTTTTCAGAAGACGATATCTTCCACAGTCTCTCGGTCGACATCCCTGCTGCTTGATTCCACTCAGATGTTCATTGATATGGATATGTCATCTGGTACCAATGGTACGCGAGATACTTGCAAAACATTAGGCGAAAATGGAAAAGCTAATCCGAACAATAGGGGGTTCACCTTCACTCAGAGCCGATCTTCAATCCGCGTCTTCAACAGTTGGCTCACACATTCGATCTCAAGACGTCGCCCTTACTATTAAGCCCTTCGAAACCTTCACCCTATTCCCAAAGCTTCCCATCGAACTCAGACTAAGATCTGGCGCTCCAGCTTCCCTCGCGGTCGCGAAGTCAATTTCGCTGTCATCAGACCCAATGCCTCGACAGAAAGCGAGGTGACATCAATGGAAGATGATTCTCCTCTGCCAATTACCCTTAGAGTCAATCGAGAAAGCCGTCAAGAGACGAATACGCAGGTAGAAGTGCTAAGAAGCAAAAGCCATTCGTCTACAACCCGAAATTAGACGTCGCTTGGATTGCTCCGTTCACCTGTCAAGAGCACTACCCTGAGGACTGGCTGGCCAATCTGCAGTCTAAGGCCCCCAAAGTATTTTCCGACACGAAGGTGCTCGAGATGCGCTTCTGGGATTGGAACATTGTGGAAGCTCCTACACTATTTAGTTTCCATCGCAATCCGCTCTTCTCCTTCAATATCTTCAACAATTTACAGATTACAGCGGCTAACCGGAACATGAAGCCATTCCTACCCTTTCCTAATCTTGAATCAGTCAAATTATTACGAACTAAGACATTCTATACTGTTCATGCGGATAAGCTCTGTCAGATGAGTTCGAGAAGAGCAAACCACGTGGTAAACAAGATTCGAGACTGACTCGAATACAGAGATAGCTCTGTCGCAAAGATTCCAGCAGTCACTATCGAGTAGGGGGACATAATTCTGGACTTGGAAGGAGGCAAAGCCATATCGTGGAATCACCACTCTATGTTGAATACTCGAGTAGTTCTGAAATTTTCCTTTTGAACTGGTCTTAAAGGACAATCCTAGCAGAACGTCCGCGACAAAAAGCCCTACCTTACCTCAAAAAGAAATGAAACGATACTGTCTATAAAAATACTCGCTTACGTATAGTGACCTTAAACTTATTTGAGTGCTTTTATTGTGCTGTAGTATATATTTAATTTTGGTTGTGCCAGTCGGTGTTAGACTAAGAAATATGCCCTTTATATAAGCTGCCTAAATATAACTACTTATTAGAACGCAGGATAAGATAATGCGAATTGCGTCAAGCGTCCCACTTCTCCTCAGAAATGGCGATCCAACACATCTGCAACCCCGCAACCCCGCAACCCCGAGGCGAGATATCGGCGACCAGCTGGAAAAATACTGCGATGATTTCACGATATCTTCCTTGAGTCTATCAGAAAGACAAGAGACCAGCCTCAGCACCGACGATACCGATCAGGTCCAGCAAGGAAGTCACCCAGTTCTCGAGACCTTCATCTTGTTCCCCAACCTGCCCCTCGAGTTTCGATTCAAGATCTGGAATTGGACATTCCGTCGTGACCGCGAAGTCAACATCGGCGATGTAACACTGTTTAAGAACATGCCAGAGGTGGAAGCCAACCTCAAAGCCTCCTACGAAGCTCCCGATCCTCTTCCAGTAACCTCTCATGTTAATAAGGAGAGTAGAGAGGAAATACTCAAGCATCACATAGTTATCCGTCATGACGGCTACGATTATCTGACTGGAAAGACTAACGTTTGCAGACCGTTCTGCGTCAATGTGGAACTGGATCTGCCTTGGATCACTCCAGTCGCCCTGCTGTCCGAGTATTCTAATGAATGGTTTTCACTTCTTGCACCACAAGCCCCTGAGCTTTTCGAGAGAATTCATTCACTCGAAATTCGAGATTGCTATGTCGAATGGCCCTCGAAAAGACTCCTTCGACGCCGGATTGATGTTCAGCACCTACAACGCTCAATTTTCCCGACGTTCAAATTTATTCTCGTCCCTGAAAAGCTTGACGAGGGTCTAAGACCGCTCTCTCGTTTTACTGGTCTTCAAGCTTTGACTGTTGTGCAGTCTACGTCATCTGCACCTTCTAGTCGTCCACAGCTTGACCAGAAAAACAGTATTCTGAACTTTTTCATCTTATATAAAGCGATCTTAGAAAGAGGAGCACCAGTTCTTATAGTCAAGGAGCTTGAATTGTAGATCTGGTGAGGCAAAGGGAAAATGACTTGCGAAGATTTGCGAGGCGGTTGATCAGGATTCTGCTTGTAGGCAAGCCATTGGGGAAACCCGGGAGAAAGTTCATAGGGAGAGGAATTGATTTATTTACAATTAGAACTTCGGCCAGCAGCCTGCGAGCGTAGCTGAATTACTCGTTCTTCCAATCTATGCAAACCTGCGACTTTTCTAGAAGCGTAAGATACCTTTTCTGAAGATGGCGTCGAGCTTCTGCTTTGTTTACAATTTCATCCATGAAAGTTTAGCGAGTTCAGGGCCTCCCCACCCTAAAATAGCTAGCCTTGTCGCTAAAGCCAACCTTAAAACGACCTCCAGGGCATCTGGAACACAGCTCACGTCAGATTGTTTCACATCACGCAACCAAATTTAACCGCAATTTCACACGGAAATCCATGCGCTGCTAAATAGACATAAGACAACAGTTCATCTATCCATAGCGATCAGAATTTCCAGATTCGGTGCCAATTCTGACCTTCAATTGCCCCTCTCGCAACCCAACCCCGCTACCCCGCAATCATGGCACCAACCGCCTCGTTCATCGCTCGCATCGCCATCATCTACCGCATCTGGTTCCTGTACTTCGAGCCTGTCGCCGCGCTAGGAGGAACCTACCTCAGCATCTTTGAGCCCAACCGCTTGCTCGCGGGTATCATGCCCCTGCCGGCCTACCTCGCCGCTGCCGTCTCTTCTCCTGCCAGCCCGTCCGTCACCATTACGCCCATCCTACGCATGATGCTCATCAACATTGGCGCTTTGTACGCTCTCTTTGCGATTATTGAAGGCGTCGTGCTGCGCTTGACGAAGGAGAAGAGCGTTTGGTTTGCGGTGCTGGCGGCCATGCTCGTGTCGGATGTGGGGCACATCTATGCTGCATATGAGATTGCGCCGGAGCGAATTCTGCAGGTAGTGAGCTGGAATAGCGATGAATGGGTTAATTATGGGACTTTGACGTTTGGTGCAGTGCTGAGAGCAGCGTTTTTATTGGGGATTGGCAGGCCTTGAGAGGCGAGTAATAAAGGTCACCTCGTTGACGCCGACAAAGCGGAAGGCTTGAGCTGTGTTACTGACTCACCTGGTGGCTTGAGAGCTTGCAGTGAGAGATGATATTGCGTTGACCGGAGGCATAGTCTTTGCTCTTATGGCATTTGATTATCCCGCCACTTGCAGGAGGTTAAACGTTGCTAATATCGTATCTAAATGAAATTGTGTATGACCCGACGCCTATGATAATGCACCTAATCTGGGTGATATATAGCCACATCATAGTAGGCACTCATCTGAGCCCCTATCCCAAAAAAGCACCCTTAGGACACGCACCCTTAGGACACGCACCCTTACGACACGCACCCTTACGACACGCACCGTCATTCTGAAGTCTCAGTCCAATGCTCCCTCTCGAAGTCAGATCACAACAAAATGCAGCAGTTGACAAAGGAAATATCATATAAACACACTTTCTACTCTCTACAACCCCGAATCAGTTTTCAAGCCCATCCTGGTCGCAAACCAACTACGCCACACAACACAATTGTCTTCCGTCTTTGTCAAATTCATACTCCCCTCAATCTCAGTTGTTCTCTCCAGGAACTGCACACCTAAGCCCTCAGACACATGCCAAGCAATGTGACAATGCATCAACCAAGCCCCAGGATTATTCGTCTTGAAAGCAATTACGACCCATCCACTCGCAGGCAACATCGTGACATCCCTCCTCGTTGGGTTCTTGAAGTTCAAGTCGTCGATGTTGTCCTTGCTGAAGATTTTCGAGGAGTTGGAGTTCGAAGATGTCTCATTGTCTGAGGCACCGAGGCGGTAGAAGCTATGTCCATGGAGATGAATGGGATGCGGGACTGGGCCGCCGTTTTGGATCACCCAGTAGACCCATTTATTTGCGTCGGGCAGTTCGTGGATACCAAGATTTGGGAGGCCACGGTAGGTGGTATTTCGATCGTGAATGTATTTCAGGGTTGGTTGGTTCCAGTCGACGTTAAGAGATTCTCTGTCTTACCATTAGTGAAGAATTTCTAAAGTTAAAGAAGATCTCACCCATTTATGTTCCAGAAGAAGATCTTTTGATCGTTTTGGGTGAGTCCGACAGTCAGTATATCGTTCGAAGTGAAGGCGAACGAGTCTTCAGGGACGTTTTTTCTCAAATATGGCTTAAGATCAGGCTCGTCATCGCAACTCATTGTATAATTCGCTTCTGGAGAAGATGAAGGTGTGCCAAGCTGAACGCCCTTATAATTGAAGATGGCGCGGATACCGAGCGCATTCTGATTAGCCCCACATCCAGATTGGACTTCAGCACGGAACCAGTAGTTATCAGGATTTTCGGTTGCCTCGAAGATCACATCATACCGCTGACCGATAGCTAAGAAGACCCAGTCTGTCTCGTATGGATCGATTGGGACGAAATCTGCCTGTATCACATGGAAAGAATGGCGATCCAAAGACATTCTGAAATGATTGTCGACCGAGGTGTTGATGAGACGAAGTTTGTACTTCTTCCCCGCCGTCAGTGTAACGTTGTGATAGGAACCTCCAGTCTTGTTGAGATTCATATTTCGCCCATTGACGAGACCATTATCTGCAACTGGAGGTCCGACGCTTTCGGCAACAAGGCTCAATTCGTACATCGATTTGTAGTAAAAGTCCGTGACAGGCAGAGTTCCAAGATCTTCATCGTAGTTCATGGAAGATGGACCATTGATGACCATCGTGCCGACTATACCTTCCCCGTATTGCGCGGTGAGATGAGAGTGGTACCAAGTAGTGCCGAATTGCGTAGCTTGGAATTGGTACCTGCGGGTTGTTCCTGGTGGAATGGGACATTCGGTAATACCGGGAACACTAGCATAATCATCAATTAGCAGTTCAAAGAACAACTTGTGCGAAGGAAACCTCACCCATCTTCAGTGCAAGAATTAACTTGGTTGAATCCATGCCAATGCATGCTGGTCCTGATAACATATGAGCCGCAGAAGAGTAATTGTCTCGGGGAGACAAACCCATTTTCCACCAAATTGTTTGTAACGTCGATTTGAAAGATATCTCCCCAGTCTAACTTTGTCAGCGAGCCTCGCCCATTCCGAGTGGACTCTGCTTACCTGCTGTGAGAACGGGGCCCGGGTATTGCCCATTGATCACCATCATATTTCGAGGAATGCCGTCAGGTGCGAGCGTATCTGTTGTGATATTCAGGTTGTAATACACAATCTTTCTTGTATTTGGCCAATTTTTCTCGGTGTCTGTATGGATGTCGTAGCTTGCAGACCAAGATTGACGACAACGTTTGCTGTGGACGCAACTTGAAGGGCCACCTGGCCAATGATTTGTATCTCGTCTGTGAACATCCGCCTCAATTGGAAAAATTTCAGCCGTCACCGAATGAATGATACATCCAAAGAAAAGAACGCTGATCAACATGACGGATAGATTTGGCAATCCGAGCTGCTGTGAGACAATGTCGGGAAAGAATCGAAAACGTGCTTTAAGTGAAAATTAGACCACGGAGACTCTGCAAGCATATATAACGGCGCGGAAGTCCGATAATTTCTTCAAACTTTGAAGAGTAGATCAATCTTACACGAGCGATCTTCGGGATTTGGAGGTGTGATCAAGCGCCAGCACGCTAGTAATACACATACCGTTGAGCCATAAACCCGGAGGAATCAACAAGATTCCTGAAAGATAATCAGATCGAGCCATAGCCCCTCACTCAGGCGCACTCCGGTGAATGGAAGCCCCACGCTCTGTGTTCGGCATATGGAGAAGGAGGCTGATTGCCGCGAGCGTTTTAACAGCATTTGAAGGAACGGCGGCATTTTGCACAAAAGCTCCTCCGTGGGAGGAGGACTTACATTATTTTCACGAAAGCCAAGGCGCGGTCTACGAAATGATGTAAGAGATAAAGTGGCAGAACTTGTAGCTTGGTGGAACGAGGAGCTGCCAAGACAGTGGGATGAGCATGCCAATCCTCGTGGATAGCCTTAAGCGGGAGGATGAAGACAGAACAAGATTGACTCAGATACACAAAACTAAGTTTGGACCCTAATCACGGAGAATTCCCTGCTGCATGGGGACGATCCTTGCCAGGCTGACTCTGGGGCGAGGCTTCCTGGAGATCCCAACGCTCGGCGGGCGATGGACTGTTCCGACGACTGGGAAGCGAGACTTTCCGTTTCGGATATAGTAAACCGGATCCCTCAGCTGGGACGGTTCGGATTTATCCAGTATGATGAAACACCACCTACACTTATAGCGAGCTAAGCGATTCCCACCTATTTTGGGAGACGAGGAACAATTGATCGGACAGTCATTATGCTCAGAAAGCTTTTCTAGGACTGCGACGTTCAGCATCCTGTCTTGAACTTGATCGCACCTATGCTACAATCAATACAACATCTCTCAGAAGCCGATGTACAGCATGAGACCGAAGTCACTGAAGAAATATTTCCTGACACGGCGTAGCCTTGCCCAATCCGAAAGAAACATGCCCTCGCCTGCCTTCGAATCCTTCCTACGAATTGTGGATGAAAGTGAGAGTAACACAAGTGGTCACAGGAGTAGGACATCTATTTTGGAATAGTTGAGGATCAGATCCCGCATGAGGGTGGCTGGATTGAACAAAGATCGCAGATTTGAGGCAGTGGATGTCGAACCATGATGTACAGAAGGAGGGAAAGCGTTGATATTTATCTTTTCTATAATGCATCAAGTATCGAGACCGCGAACTGCCCGGCCACTTTGTTCCACCAAAGGCATGACGCCCAAGATCTTGGAAAACTCATTCAGGCACTTGCTCCTAGTGTCCATGTGGTTTGGATTCCTACTTAGACCCGATTTCGGATCATAATTTACGTGAGCTTCATGTCCACGAATAAGTAACGGACCGGAACAGGTCAATCTCGAAACCACGAAATTCAGAGCCAGGTCCTCGCAATTGAAAACCTTGTCAGTATAATCCCTGATCTGCACCATGTCGGCATCTTGCGAGGAGTAGTATTCTAGGTATGCGACATCAACGAAGGCAAGGTTCGTGAGAACTAAGTTGTAGAACTCTCCATTCTCGCAGAAGTTGTAATCCCATGCTTTTGTGGAGCTGGATAAGGAGCAGCACCGTGCGAGAACGCCAGTTATCCTGTTCTGTCCAAATTCGCGCCACATTTGGAAAGCAAATTCCAAATCAGAGGGCTGCAGATACACATCATCATCAGATAAGAGAATGGCTCTCGTTTGGTATGCTGGGTCAACTATGAACTTCTCGTTGAGGCTGTTTCTCGCAGATGCTCGATATCTGACCTTGACACCGTGTTCAGAGATAAAGGATTCTGGAGGCGTTTCTCCAATATTGTTCCATACGACGACAATTTCGAGTAGCAAGGATATCTTAGTTGATATGAGAACTGTAAGCGTATCGTTGAGCTTTTTCGGTCGGCGGAAGGTGGAGATGGCAATACTATCGTTAAAGATCTGGTCAGCCATTGCGGTACTCGTATCGGACGAAACATGACGGACGTGAACTTGTCTTCGATGAAAGCGTCAAATTTGAGCTTCACTGCCTCTGACACCCCTGCTCGGGCTCTGCCATAAGTTGCGCATGGCACAAGCGTTTCTGAGGGACTGGGAGCTTCTTCTATTCCTGCCGCTGAATCCGAAGCCAGAGTCTGGCTTGTCCTGAGTCTGGGAGGATTGTAATAGAGAACAACGACGGGAAGACAGAGGAATGATATAATCGCTGCTCTCCAGCCATGTCGAAGTCGCAAATTTGACAGGTATACGGACATGGCGAATCGGAAGAGTGGTCGAGAAGATACAAGAATGGCGCCTCGCGTCGCTCTTGGCATGCGGGAACGCTAGGACCAAAGAGAGCTAGCTGTATATCTTAAAATCCACTTCCATCCACTTCTGTGTTGTTTCTTCAATCTGTTTTTGGAAACCAACATATGAGCAACCTGAGAGTAAGCTAAAAAAAATTTTTTGGGTCAAACTGTCA
>Ga0302140_10004228_pt1 | contig 18267 bp, 18 predicted proteins | sample I_Bog_E1_1_FD_202095 | JGI IMG/M metagenome (GOLD analysis project Ga0302140, IMG submission 202095) | Peat permafrost microbial communities from Stordalen Mire near Abisko, Sweden - I_Bog_E1_1 | ecosystem: Environmental > Terrestrial > Soil > Wetlands > Peat | place: Sweden: Abisko, Stordalen... | reverse complement strand
TTATTAGGGATAAATTAGAGATTTCTCATGGAATAATTTACATATGTGTAGCTATTATTCCAAATTTTAAATGAAGAAAAAATATTTCGCTAAAGTGCATAGCATTCAGCGAAATATGAGATATAAATAAACTCATCATAAAAATAACGAAATAAAGTGGTTGCATATAATTAAGATAACTTATATATTAATTATATTAAATAAAAGGTTATGTCTAAACCTTAAAAGGCAGGTGGAGAATACTATGAGTGAATTATTAAAAAAAATTACTGATAAACTAGAAGCAAAGGCAGCGAAATTTGGATTTAAGGGAACTGATAGCGTTCATGTATCTTTAATATTGACAGAAGATGAAGAGAAAGAATTTTCAGAAATGAAGTGGGATTCGCACTATTCCTATGAGATTAAAAATAATGTGTTACATATGAATTATGTAGAAGAGTTAGTAATTTATTGTGAACAATTTGAAAAAAAATACAATGTAACAAAGTTAGAAAAAAGATTTGGAAATTTCATACACGAAGATAAAGCAATATATCAAATTGAAGATGCGTGTGCAGAGAGAACAAATGAAGGGGATATATATAAAGCATTTGCAATTGATCAAGAAGGGAAGTTGCATTTTATAATATGGCAACAATATAGTCAAGATGCAGAAAATAAAGTGTTTATAAATGAAGATGGTAAGGTAATTGGTGATTGTTCGAATTATGCAAATGCCTGTAATTGGGGCGATTATACAATCGAAAAAGTTGTATTTTAATATATAAAATTCAAAAAGCAGTTGCTATATATATTACTCATATTGGTTTAATATCAAACACAGCAGAAAAATATAATACCATTTTTGTAAAAGTTTACTTAAATTTAACATATTGACGTAAATTATTTAAATACTATAAATGAGCGTTTTTTGCATCCATTAATTAACAGCACAAGTAAATTCAATACTTCAGATGTCTTTTCAATTTAAATTTTACTTATTATAGACAATGCTTAAACCGTTGATTTTACTTAGTATGTAAATAAATGTTAGTAAATTTGTTCGTTTATAGTTAACCAACCATATGATATACAAACTAATCATATACAACACAAAGATGACTTTAAATATGATTGTATTTGATTATATGTATTTAGAAGAGTATAATTTTAAAGATGTAAATTTTATAAAGACTGTAACAATTAATTGATAAGTGGGGATAAGTAAAATGGTTGGAAATTTTATAATTAAGAATATACAAAAGTTTAAAACTAATAAAATTAGTAAAAAAATATTAGCAATTTGGGCAGGATTAATAATTATGTCTTTATTTAGTTTGTATTTTATTTCTAACAATGAAAATTTATATAATAAACCAATAGCTAAAATAATTGCAATAAATGAACAAGAATCTAATAAAGAGACTACTGATGGAAAAATAGAACCAATTAAAAATCAAAAAATTCAAGCCATTATTATGAATGGTATTTATAAAGGAAAAACAGTTGAACTTAATAACGTGACATCATTTTCTCAGGTTAATGACTTGGATTTAAAAATAAATGATGAAGTTTTCTTATCAATTCAAGATAATGATAAACAAGAAATATCTACTGTAAAGATACTTGATCTTAAAAGAGATAAATATATTGTATACATAATAAATATATTTGTTGCTTTAATCTTATTAGTAGGAGGAGCTAAAGGTTTTAGATCATTAGCAAGCGTATTTGTTAATATTGCAATTGTATTTATTATAATTGGATTATTCACTAAAGGCTATGATTTAATGGTATTTTCTATAATAGCAAGTATACTTTTTGTTGTTCTTTCTATACTGCTAGTGTCTGGACGAAATAAGAAAAGTTTTTCTGCTATAGTAGGTACTTTAATTGGGACATTGGTATCAATGGTAATAGCAGGAGTTGTTATAAAATTCAATAATTGGAGTGGAATTCATTTTGAGGAGATGGAATTTCTTACCCATCCACCAGAGCAAATATTTTTCATTGAACTAATAATAGGTACATTAGGAGGGATAATGGATATTGCAATCTCTATTTCTTCAGCCATAAAGGAATTATATGATAAAAATCCTAATATTGAAAGAAAAGCTATTATTAAATCTTCAAGAGAAATTGGACAGGATATTATGGGGACCATGGCTAATACTTTGGTTTTTGCTTACCTAAGTGGCAGTATTCCAACTATATTGCTTCTTCTAAGAAATGGAATGCCAATTACTTATATAATTAACATTAATCTTTCTTTGGAATTTATGAGAGCAATTGTTGGAAGTATAGGAATTGTTTTAAGTATTCCTATTACAATTTATACTTCTATTTTAATTCTTAAAAAGCATAAGATTGGAGAAATTTAAGCTATGAATATTATATTAATATTACTAATTATCTTATTAATTCTTATGACAGTTGTTGGTGGTAAAAGAGGAATACAATCATTTTTCACCCTAATTTTAAATTTTTTTACATTATTTTTTATGCTTATATTAATTGGTGCTAAAATTGATCCCATTAAAGTAACTTTTATCGGATCAATGTTTATAAGCTTTTTTAGTTTGTTTTTTATTAATGGATTTAATAAAAAAACATTTTCATCTTTATTGTCCGTTATAATAGTTATATTGCTAGTTATGTTTATAACATATGATATGGGGATAAATGCAAAAATACAAGGTTTCAGTAATGAACAAACAGATACAGTTGCATTTTATTCTCTATATGTTCAAATAAATTTTTCTAAAATAGTAATATGTGAAATACTAATTGGATTATTAGGTGCAATTATTGATGTTTCTATATCAATATCATCATCTATGAATGAACTCTATAAAAATGCTTCGCTCATAACGCAACATGAATTATTTAAATCTGGTATGAATATTGGTAAAGATATTTTAGGAACAATGACTAATACATTATTTTTTGCATATATAAGTGGATTTATGACTTTATTAATATATTTTAGTGAGTTGAAGTATTCTTTAGCCACTATTTTTAATGCAAAAGTATTTTGCTCAGAAGTATTTCAACTTATATGCTGTGGTATAGGGATTATTCTTATTATACCTATTACTGCTTTTATTACATCAAAATTAATGTTTTTAACTAGAAAGTCAAAGAAAATAGGATCTCTCAAAAAAGAAAAATAATACAATATATTGTATTAAAAATTTATTTTGAGACAGCCTTAGGTACAAGAAAGAAAATAACAAGCATACTAACTTGTTATTTTCTTTCTTGTGCCTAATTTGAAATTTTTTTCAATTAAATGTTATGTCGTTTCATTCTATTCGCTTTCAACGTAGAAAGGGTAAAGTAACAAGGATAGTTCTATGGATTTAAAAAAGATTAAATGTTTTTTTTGTCATTGGAAAATACAATTCTGGTGTATCGTTTGTAAGAGTTTTAAATTCATATCCCTGTGATTTATAGTATTCTATTATTTGTGGCAAGGCTTCACAAGTATTCTTATGTACACATGTGCAATGCATAAGTAGTATTATAGTTCGCATATCTTTACTTCCCTTTATAGCTTTTCTATATAATTTATATGGCGAGAGTTTAGGATTTAAACCATCTGTATTATCTAAATTCCAATCATATATTTTAAAATTATTGGCATGTAATTTTTTTAAAAAATTGTTGTTTAAATGTTTATAACTACCTCCTGGAAATCTAATTATATTGGGTGAAATTCCAACTACTTTATTTACTTCATTACGACAATCAATCATTTCTTGTATAAATGTATCTTCATTACCATAAATACTCTTGTATTTGTGGGTATAAGTATGAAGTCCTATACTATGACCTTCATCATTAATTCTTTTTACCACATCTTCTTCCCCTTCAATCTGACTACCAATTAGGAAAAAAGTTGCTTTTACCTCCTTTTCTTTTAGGATATCCAACACTTTATTTGTTATTTTATTATTAGGACCATCATCAAAAGTTAAATAAAGTACTTTTTTTCTATCACTAGTTACTTCTACATTTGTATTTAAATTTTTAATAGTTGTTATGTTAGATGATGCAGACATACTACTTACATCTTCTTCAAATAGAAAAATAGCAAAAAGTATATTTGCAAAAAATAAAAAAAACTTTAATTTATTTTTCAATTTTTTATCCTCCAATGTAATTTGAATAATTTATTATCTTTAGTTAAGTAATTTTGAAAGCTAAGTTTTCTATTGAGGTGAATATATCTTAATTGTGAGACTTAATATAAATCAGATAAAAAGTAAAATTGAACACTTCTTAGCATTCACATTTTTGAAAATTTTATTTGTGGTAATTTTGAACATTTAATACTTATTAAAATACAAAATACATATATCAAATTTTTAAGTCACAATATTGAAATGTTAGAAAACAAAAAATACGTAAATTCATTTTTGAATATGCCTAATACGATATTCTAATTAAAAATTTGCATAGAAGTTACTTAAAGAATACATATTATATTCATAGAGCGTATTAGTTATAGTGAAAAATTAGTCTTTCTATAATTTCTATAAGGAAGGTGATCATAATTGTATAAAAGCTTTAAAGTAAGTATATCTATATTATCAATATTATTAAGCATTTTTTACTCTTTAACAATAAAAAGTGGAATAGCACAAGCTTCCGATGTATCCTTAGATACCAACAATATAAATCTTGTTCTAGATTCATTAGAGTATAAGAACATGACAAAAAATTTTCGTAAATCTTCTAATTTAATAAATATACAGAACAATAAAAATTTAAATCTTAGCGGACTAGACAAAGTAAACATTTCTGGTAGTAATCAATTTTCCGAATACAATCTACCTCTTGTAATAAATAGTATAGGAACTTCATTACCTATAACAGTTATTGACTTAAGACAAGAATCTCATGGATTTATTAATGGAATTCCTGTTAGTTGGGCTAATATAAAAAATAATGCTAACATAGGTTTAACAAAGGAACAAGTTTTATTAGATGAAAATAGCAAACTAAATAGTATTAAATTAAATATACCTATTACTTTTTATAATCATGCTAATATAAGTATAGTGCCAACAAAAATTAATAATGAAAATCAGCTTGTTAATTCTAAATCACTATCATATATTCGTATACCTGTTACTGATGGCAAGATACCTACAGATGATATGGTTGATTACTTTGTTGAGTTAGTAAAGTCTCAACCTGAAAATACATGGTTACATTTTCACTGTAAAGAAGGTATAGGAAGGACCACTACCTTCATGATTATGTATGATATAATGAGAAACCATAAGCAGGTTATGGCTGATGATATTATAAAAAGGCAACTATTATTAGCAAATTTTAGTGAGAAAGATATTGAATCTTTTTATAATCCTCAAAGAACTAGTTTTCTAGAAAATTTCTATAAATACTGTAAAGAAAATGGTGATAATTTCAATATTAAATGGAGTGATTGGAACAAGACCTTTAATACTAGTAGTAAGACATTCTTTCCCGTTACTTCTATATACAAAAACACATATAATTATATTAAAAATCCCCAAATTCCAACTTGCTTATATGTTATTTCTCAAGATAAAATGACTTCTAGCGAAAGAACTATGATAGCATCCCTTCAAGGGGTAGTTAATAATCATTGTTCTTCACAAATATATACTTTAAATTCTTCACAACCTGATTATCAAATATGGCTAGAGGATTTAAAGAATACATATAAAATTTCCTGCAAAACTATCTTAGATCCATGGCAATTATTGCATATTTTTAAGGATTCTATAGATGGATATGTTCTTTATAATAATAAAACCCATAATGATCCTTCAATAAATAATGCTTGTTCTCTCGCATCTTTAAATAATTGTATTGCAGTAGATGAATCTATCCAAGATAAAGTAAGACTCAATGGTATTACAAAAATGAAAGGTGATTGTAGAAATACAGACAAGACCTGGGCTTACAATAATTTATGGAATGGTGGTTTAAACCATTCCATAATAATAGAGCTTTCTCCTGACAAAGATTCTGCATTAAGAGATTATGCAATAATGACTAAATCTCTAGTATTTTATGAGGAGAGTATAAATGATGTATCTTTTAGAGATAAAATATTTTCATCCATGGAACGTAACTCCATTTGTTTAGGTTGGGGTCCAGATGAGCTTATTAATGTAAGTACAGCTTCAAAATATGGTGTAAGTATAGTTGCTGCCGATTGGTCTTATAATTTAACTGTATTAAGTGCCTTTCCATCATTACCTATAACTCAAAAAGCTTCACTGAACATTCCTAAAGAAAAAAATGTTCATTATGTAACATTTATTATGTCTGATGGAGATAATCAACAGTGGTATCTTGGGACTAACTATAGTTCTTCTAAGTGGTATGGTTCTCCTTATAGAGGCAAATTTAATTTAGGCTGGTCTATAAGCCCATCTTTATATTACTTAGCTCCTACTGTATTTAGGTTATATTATAAAAATGTTAGTCATGGAAGTATTAATGATTACTTTGTAGTTTCACCTTCTGGAAATGGTTATATGTATCCAAGCAAATTTGATAACAATACGTTGAATACATATATTGAAACATTAAATGATTATATGAAAAAAGTAGATGAAAAGTATGTAGCGATTATTGATGACTCCTCTTTTTATGACAATAAACTTTGGGATAAATTCACTATAAAACCTAATATACACGGATTATTTTATCTTGATTATCATAGACATGATAACTATCACGGGGAAATTCTATGGTCTAATAACAAACCTATAGTATCTTGTAGAAATTTACTTTGGGATGGACTTGAAAATGAAGATGATTTAGTTAATAAAATTAATGATCGAGTTAACTTAGGAGAATTAGATATATGTGATCCTAAAAGTTATACCTTTGTTTATGTACATGCTTGGAGTAAAAGTATGAGCAGTATTGAGAAAGTGGTAAATGAGCTAAACAAAAACTCAAAAGTAAGAATAGTTGCTCCGGAAACATTTATGAAATTGATAGAGAAGAATATTACACACTAAGAGAATATCCAAAGCAACCTCAATTCTTCGGATTTCGGAAGTACCCCTAGGGAAAACAAGAATTATATCAGCTGGATATGTAGTGCTAGCATATAAATATCTAACATCTTATTACTTCCTTTCTAATTTATCTTGAATTGCCTATACAAATCTTTTGATAATAAAAGTACTTGAAGGGTAGACATTTTTTCATTTGTCTACCCTTCAAGTGCTTTTATAGTTACCTATTTATTTGGCTCACATGGATATATATAATTGGCTACGGTACGAACATTTAATTGAAGAGGGTCACATTCATCGTTGTCGGGAAGTACAAACACTATTTTACGTTCAATAGTACCACATGAATTCTCACTACATTCATTGGATCTACATGCCATTGTAATAAAGCCTTTAAAAGCGATTATTCTATGGCGGTGGTCATATATAATGCATGCAGCAGCTACTTTTTTGTCTAAACATACGTTATTTACTTTTATTCGTACAGTTAACAATCTTGCACCATGTGTTTCCATATTTACTGGATCGGCATTAATAACACTACATAATTCACATGAACTTTTAGTGCACTTAACACAATTATCACTTCTACCCATTTAATACAACTCCTTTTTTTATATAAATTTAGAATGAGACAATATTTACTAATACTGATTGGGTCATTCAAAATTCTTATAGCTACATATATCATTGAAATATATTTTCAATATAAGGTTTATACGTTGATATATGTTCTCCTAAATCAGATTAATATTTAAAAATGCCTTTTTATAAATTTACACTGGTTTTATATTAATGGGCTTATACAGAATATAGCTAATGTGTATTCTATATGTCTAATATATTCCATGATAAATATTTTTGTGAACAAAAACAACATTTTTTTACTTTATTATTTAATATAAAACAATATATTCAAATATACACACTTAATTTCTCACAACCAGATTATCAAATATTATTAAATGATTTAAAGAATAGTTATGAACTTTTATACAAAAACTAAGTATAACAATAATAATTAGAAAAACTATTTGAAAGGAGACTTTTTATGCCTACTATTAATATGCTCTCTTCAGCTGATAAGGTAAAAGGTCAAGGGGTTTTATCAGCTTATATTGAACAAGTAAATTTAGTTAGAAATGGACTTAAGGATGATTATAAAGTTAAAATAAATAATCTTAATTTATGTGATATTACCCACTACCATACTATTGACTTTAAATTTTTTTTAAGTATCCCATTTTCAAAACTACTAGGTACAAGTGTAGCTTATGTTCATTTTGTGCCTGAAACCATAGAAGAAAGTTTAAAACTACCTACTTTCGTTAAAAAAATATTTTATAAATATATAATTTGGTTCTATAAAAGTGTTGATCATTTAGTTGTGGTTAATCCATATTTTATTGATGTTCTTAAAAAATATAAAATAAATGAACACAAAATAACATATATACCTAACTTTGTATCTGAAGATAGTTTTTATAGATACGATAAAGAAAAGATAAACTCTATAAAAAAAAGGTATAATATTGCATTAGAAAAGTTTGTTGTTTTAGGAGTAGGTCAAGTTCAAACTAGAAAGGGAGTTATGGATTTTGTTGAAGTTGCTAAAAGTCTTCCACATATTCAGTTTATATGGGCTGGTGGTTTTTCTTTTGGTACCATAACTGATGGATACAAAGAACTTAAAAAGATTTTTGAAAAGCCACCTAAGAATGTTAAATTTTTGGGTATTATTAGTAGAGATGAAATGAATTATATATATAATGTTTGTGATATAATGTTCTTACCGTCTTATAATGAACTATTTCCAATGTCGATTCTTGAATCTATGGCATTAAAACTCCCTGTACTTTTAAGAGATTTAGATATATATCATAATATTTTATTTGATTATTATTTAAAAGGAAAAAATATAAGGGAATTCGTCCAAATCATAAACTCCATGCAAAAAAAAGAAGAAGATTATAAAACTTGGTGCAATAACTCATGGAAATGTCATGAATTTTATTCTAAGGACTACGTATTAAAGATATGGAAAGAATTCTATGATGACATATATTATAAGAATAAGTCATATTCAAAAAAAATTAGGAGTAATGCAAATGAAAAATAAAATATTTAATTCAATTGTAGTAATAGTTTCTACCTGCATTTTTTTATCATTTTTCCTTTTTACTAAAGGCTTAACTTCTTTGATTGAAGAACTAAAAACATTAAATACCTCATGGATACTGTTATCTGTTATACTTATGCTTCTGTTTTGGGGCTTTGAAATGCTTACCTTATACATAATAACTAAAAGTTTTTATAGAATAAATAATTTACTTATTAAATCATTTAAATTTGAAATGATTGGCCAATTTTTTGGTGCTGTTACACCATTTTCAGCAGGAAGTCATCCTGCGCAGTTGTATGCAATGACTGAAAGTGGAATTCCAGCTGGAATAGCTGGTTCTATTTTAATGATAAAATTTATTATACACCAAGCTATAAATATAGTTATTTTAGCTTTAGCATTTTTGTTTAAATTCAATTATTTTAACTCAAAGGTTAACTATTTTCTGTACTTTTGTATTTCGGGCCTTGTTGTTCATATAATAATTATGATATTTGCAATATTATTTTTAATTAATGTTAAGCTAACTAAGAGTATATTAATATTCATTTTTAAAGTATTAAACAAATTTAGGATGGTAAAAAATAATGAATCCACTTATAAAAAAATTGAAAGTGAATTAGAAAATTTCCACAAAAATGCATCATTAATAACTAAAAATATAAAAATGTGTATTTATGCATCCATATTTACGTTTCTTCAATGGTTAGCTTTTTTTAGTATACCTTATTGTATTTATAGAAGCTTTGGTTTTAATTCAGCTGATATATTGACTATGATTGCTGCCCAAATCTTTTTAATAAATTTCATGGCAATTATCCCTCTTCCTGGTGCAGAAGGAGGTGCAGAAGGAGGGTTTTATTTAATTTATAGTTTGTTTTTTAAATCAGATACAATTATAACAGCAATTTTTATATGGAGAATACTAACTTATTATTCATCAATCGCTATAGGCAGTATATTTACTTTGGTATTACCAAATGTAAATTTAAAGAAAAACAAAAACTAGTATAGTTCAGACTATACTAGTTTTTATTTAAATATTATTTGTCATATTCATCGTTTCCGTGCTTCAGGCTTTGTCAATTTTCCTAATACAATACTTTCTTCTTTATTATCATATATAATACGAGAATATTTATCCAATACTTTATTTGCAAACATATTGCTGGAATATTCATTAGCTTTAATAATAGCTTCCTTTCTTATTTTATCTCTTAAATAAGAGTCTCTTAGTATTTTATTTATATAATAAGTAAATTCACATTTCTCCTTATATGAAAAGCCATTCTTTCCTTGTTCAATTACGCCATCTATGCAGGGATCATATTTACAAACTACTGGGCATCCACTGCTTAATGCCTCTATATATGTTAATCCTTGGGTTTCACTAGTAGATGCTGTAACAAATATTTCAGCCATTTTATAATACTTATAAACTTCTTCTGAATTTATCATTCCTGTAAAAATAACATTATCTTTTATATTTTGTTTTTTAACCTGATTTTTTAAGTTGTTTAAATATGGTCCTCCCCCTACGATTAAAAGCTTTATATTTTTAAATTCCTTTATAACATACGGTAAAAGTGTTAAAATCTCACTTATATTTTTCTCTTCTGCTATTCTCCCAACATAAGCTATAATTCTATCATCCTGATTAATTTGTAGTTTTGACATAATTTCTTGTTTTTGTTCTAATGATATTTTTTGCTGAAATCTACTTAAATCTATTCCTGTTGGTACTACATAAACAGGTTTATTTACTCCATAACTTAATAGTGTATTTTTAGTTTTTTCCGTTGGAGCTATAACACTATCTAAATTATTTAAAAGTATTTTAGTTATTTTTGCCGATATTTTTTTATTAATTAGCTTTCCACCTAATAAATAATCTAGATAATTTTCATACATAGTATGATATGTATGTATATGTGGAACATTTAATTTATTAGAAATATATTTAGATTCTAACATCATAGAAAATTCTGTTTGAGAATGAATAACATCAGGTTTCCACTTAATGACTTCTTTTATAAGCTTATTATATAAAGGAACCTTAATTCTAGCATCAGGATAAACTCCAATTCTAATAGACTTTAAGTAGTACACGTCTCCATCTACTTTTTCATCACCAGTATGAGATAAGGTTAAAATTTTAACCTTATGTCCTTTATGTTTTAATTCTTTATATAAATTGTTTACTGAAGTAACAACTCCATTTATCATAGGAGAATATGTATCTGTTGTTATTAAAATCTTCATTTATTTAGCCTCCTATAACTATAATCTAAAAACACTACTTAACTCATTACTAAAATCATATTTACTTATATATATGCTATATAAATCATTTGTTTAATTATAAAAGCGTAACTTTTCAAGTTCAACATATATACAATATAAAAAATAATACTTGAGCTTACATATATTTATAATATCTAAATAATAATTGCTAATAAAATACATAGTTAGTGTTTCCATTAATAAAGAAAACAAACCTATTTTAATAGAAAAGTTAATTTAGGTTAAGTACCCAAAAAAATATTATGTACTTCATTCTAAAGTAATACAATATTTAACATGAATTAGTTTTTAGGCACATGAAAATAAATAACAGGTCCAAAGTTGCCATGAATATTTTTCATCAGGCAAGGAGACGAATTGCCCTCATAGCGGGCCTATTAGGTCAATTTGCCGACGCAGCATGATGGAAAATAGGCTGGTAAATGGACTTGTTATTTATTTGATTGTGCATTAAGTCGTTAATCTAACGTTAAGACAAAACAAGTAGAATGAATTCAAATATTAATAGTGTTATATACAACTATTAATTATAGTATTTTGGAGTGAAATTGGCAGTGAACAAGTTTAGAATATAGTATTATACAGATTAATTATTGACAAAAGAGTTTGTTTGTCCTAAAATTAAAGTTGCATAGGAAACAATAATGAGGAGGATTGCCATGAAGGATGTATCAAAGTATGTTTCTGTGGCTTATCGCCGTACACAAATATTTTATACGGAAAAGCTTAAAAAATTAGAAATTAGTAGTGGGCAGTTTATGTATATTGTTTGTATTTGTGAGAACGTTGGTCAAACACAGGATGAATTATCTCAACGATTGATTATAGACAAGAGTACAGTAGCAAAGATTTTATCACAACTTGAAACAAATGGGTACATCACTAAAATCATAAATTCAAATGATAGGCGTGCATTTAATATTTTCCCTACGGATAAGGCTGTTGCTATCTATCCAAAAATATTAGAGATAAAAGATGAGTGGCATCGTAAAATGACAGAAAATTTAAGTGATATAGAATGTGACGTTTTTGAAAAGCTAATGAAAAAAGTTATGGAGAATACCATTAAAAACTGCAAATAGTAAGATGACTTCTATAAGAAAGCATTCAAGAGGAAATCAAAGGATATATGGAGAGGATATGAAAATTTAATATGACAAAAAGATTATTTACATACGTTTTAGGACTTTTTATAATGACAATTGGAATAGGTTTTTCACTAAAATCAAATCTAGGAGTATCACCCGTCAGCTCAATTCCCTATACAATTACGCTGATAGCAGGTATTGAAATGGGAAAAGCCACAATTTTATTTCATATTATGCTAATATTGATACAAATCGCAATTTTAAGAAAAGATTTTAAAATGAAAAACATGCTTCAACTCGTTGTGGCAGTAGTTTTTGGATATTTCACTACCTTTTCGAATTATTTGATGACATTTTTACCCACACCTGAAAATTACATAATACGTCTTCTACTTCTGTTGGTGAGCATAATATTCATTGCAATCGGAATTTTTCTTTATCTGCCATCTGATATGGTGCCGCTCGCTGTAGAAGGTGTAATTCAGGCAGTATCTAAGAAGACTGGAATTGCATTTCCAAAGGTAAAGGTAGTGTTTGATACTTCTATGGTGCTAATTTCAGGAATAACTTGCTTGTTTGTGCTTCATGGACTAGGGAGCGTGGGGGCTGGAACAATAATTTCAGCCGTTCTGGTTGGAATTGTTTTGAGCTTTATTATGAAATTATTTAAGGACAAGCTTGATGAATTTTTCAATGATGATTCTGAGGTAATCTTTTATAAAAGCGAAATGTAATGCACATTCTTATTACAGAATTAACTCGCTAAAAGTGACGGCTGTTTTTTTCTTATACTGATAATTTGAAATTTATAGTTTCATATTTCAATAAAATATTGCAAAATAAAAAGATTTTGTAACACATCCTATTTGTTAATGCAAATGATTGTTAGAGGTGGTAAAGGAAAAAATAAACATTTTTAAAAGAAGCGATTATTCTTATTGAACAATCGCTTCTAATTATAATTATTAAAAACATTATTGTTATTACATAATATAATCTATTAAATTATAAAGAACCAACAATGTCTACGTCTCTCTATTTATTGGTATCCATCAATAATAAGGGTAATAAGGATAGTAAGGATACGGTGGTTGAGCAATGTAAGGGTAAGGTAATAAGGATAATGCAGCTAAAGAACCTAGTGGAAAAGCTTGGCGTCTAAATCGCCTGAATCTTCTAGGGCCGCTATAACTATTATATTGACGTTGTTGGTTAGGTTGATTTTCACTTTCTTGCCCCATTACATCCTCACCAACCAACACAATAATGCGATCAGGATCTACATTTTCAATAATTCCATCTAATGTACTTCCATCTGTCATTGTTAAAGTAGTATGATAGTATAAGCATTTTTTACATTTATCCTGTAAATTCTGTAAGTCCCTGTAATCATAATTTTTTTCTAAATCCATTCTGAAAAACATCTCCTTTCAAATATCATGATATTCATTTATAAGAAAATCGTTCCATTTCAACTGGTAAGTCTTCATGAAAAAATTGGATAACTAAATTTTCTAATTTAGCAAAAAGTAAATTATTAAAGCACTTTTTCATTACTTGAATCATACATTTTATAATGTATAAATATATGAGAGGTATTTATGTCTATTTATTTTGATTTTAAAACTATTAATGAACTTACAGGAAATAATTATTATAGGCAACTCAAAGAGTTTACCTTAGAAGACTTATCACAATATAATGGAAGTAATGGAAGCCCTGCTTATGTTGCAATGGAAGGTATCGTTTATGATATAAGTAATACTACAACTCGGAATGGAGCAACACACCTTGGACTTACAGCAGGTAAAGATTTGACAAGTGAGTTTAATTCTTGTCATGGAATAGTTGATATATTTACCAATGCACCTAGGGTTGGTGTCCTTATAGATGATGATTATATTAGTGGTATGAATAATATGAATTTTAGATCTACTATGCCTACAAATAGACAAGTAAAGCAAGACACATATAAGTTTACTCCTGATGATTGGATTAGGTATATTGATCCCCTAGTTACTTACGCTTTAAGAGAAACTACGCGAGGAATGAATACAGAACGTTCATATCAGAAATTTATTTTATTAGGTGTACTTGTAGGAGTGGGAAAAACGCCTCGAGAAGCTATTAATCAAGTTCGAGAATGGCAAAATACTGGTGCATCTCAATTATTAAAGAGTGGTACAAGTACAGGAGGTACAGGCGCAGGTGGAAGTGCAGGGGGAATTAGTGGTATGGATATGGGAGGAAGTACAGGAATAAGTGGTGATGCTAATAAAAGTAATAGACTTTATTTCGACTAAATTAAATAATAAGGTTATGCTTTAATATAGTATTGAAATATGATGAAAAATTACAGGTGGGATTGTCCACCTATAATTTTCAATATGAGAAGTGTGTGAATCAATTTCATGTTATGGCTTTTATTATATTTCTAGTTCTAATGACCATTATTGGTAATAATCTTATTTGTAACTATCTAAACATTTATAATCGTTCGAAATATTATGATAGATTTTTACATGCTTTTGGTTCCTTTTCTTTTATTCTATAGTAGATAAAATTACTATACCTACAATATATTCAAAATTCTTTTAATCTATCTTTGAAATCTTCTCATTTTTCTTGATGCTTACACACGAATATTAACAATAATAAAACAAATATTATATTTATTAGCTGCAGTTGTAATAACTGTATTAGATTATTTTGTAGAGTCATTTATGAGCGTTGATGAATCACCTTTTGGAAGGGGGATAAAAGGATTTGTTATTGCTACTGTAATACTATATTTAACACAATTTTTAATTCCTAACATGAGTGTATCTATGATAGGAGCATTATTGGCAGCTATAGTTATTGGAATCTTGGATGCAGTATTGCCAGTAAGGGTAATGTAGAAGTAGTTTGGATGTTTTGGCTTGTTAGATTTATAAAATATTACCAATATATATACATAAAATTATAGAATATATAAATTCAATTGACACATAATATAACAGAAGAAATAAAAAGGAGTGATAAAAAATGGATGTAAATTCATCTATAAAATGTTCAGTTGACAAATGTCAATATCATGCAAACGCAAAGGAGTATTGTACATTACAAGAAATTCAAGTAGGTACACACGAGCAAAATCCAACAAAGACTCAATGTACAGATTGTCAATCATTTCAATTAAAATAGTAAATTTAATATATTGATTTACTAAACCATAAAAAGTGATTTAAAATAAACTATTTTAAATCGCTTTTTTATTTATTACAATTTGAAAAGAGTTATAAATATTTTAGGAGTTAAGGGGATATTACATTCCCTTAAGCTACTAATTTTTAATTTAATATGTTACATATATCAAATAACGCCTGTAAGATTTATTTATAGACGTTATTTTATATGAAAAATTTAATTTATGCACAACCTGCCAACGAAGTGGGCGTTGAGGGAAGAAAGAATTGGACTATTGAATTAGCAAGACAATGAGTTATCGCTAATTTTAATATTAAAGGCAATAAACAATCTTGTTTTTAATGTTTATTGCCTTTTCTTAGGCCGCTGTGTGAGGAGCATCACTAGATTCATCTGCAATTACTGTTAAAAAATGAATTATTGTATACTGTATTAATTTAAAATGTAATTGTGATAGTAATCTAGAGCTATATCAACTATGTTTCTAACACATAAATATATATGTTTTTTAAATTTGATTATATTTATTATAAAAATAAAAAAAGGGGGGTCTCCCTTTGAGTTATAAGGGCTAGAAGGATATCGTAGTGCATAAGGGAAGAAACAAGAGCATAGTGAAGCTTGTTGCAGTTGATATCTTTTAATGGAATTAGTCCATGAATTATTGTGTTGAATAATGTCGAAAACATGATATCATAGAGACATGGACTTCCTTGAAAACAATAAACATTGAAAAAACGATTTTGAAAAAATGAGTATATAAAAAATCAAGGAGCCAAATAAAACAAACAGAGGAGAAAAACTAATGAAGAAAGCATTTTTAAATAAGATAGTAATAGGTGCTATTATGGCTACAACAATGACTACTTTAACTCCATTAGGAGTATCTGCAGCAACGACTAATTCAAAGGCTAACAATGATTATAATTTATCCTTAAATAGAATATTAAAGACTGGTTGGATTAAGGATAATGGCAAAGGGTTTTACTTAGATAATACAGGCACAATGCAAACAGGAGAGGTTATAGTAAATAATAAACCATACAATTGTTCTTCAGATGGACAAGTTGTAGCAACTAAACTTCCAACAGTTGATAAAGTATTTGACTTAAAGGATAATAATCAAAACTTTACAGTAAGTAATTTAAATAGTTGTCAAGGAACAACTAACACAGGAAATACTACTAGTACAGATACAGGAAGCACAACTAACACAGGAAATACTACTAGTACAGATACAGGAAGTACTACAGATGCAACTACAGTAGATGTACAGGGATTACCTCAATTACCAAAAACTTATTCTATAAATGTACAAGCTAGTGCAGAAGATCAAATTCTTCAATTAATGAACGGAAAAAGAGTAGATGCTGGTTTACAACCACTAACTTTAGATAATACTTTAGTACAAGTAGCAAGATATAAGAGTGACAGTATGATACAATATAACTACTTTGATCACACAAATCCAGATGGTACACAATATACAAACTTGCTACAAACACTAGGGTACACATATACTACAGCAGGAGAAAATATAGCATATAACACTTCTGATGCAGTTGAATTATTTACTCAATGGTGGAATTCACCAGGTCATAGAGCAAATATGATGAATGCTTCATATACTAAAGTTGGTATAGGGGTTATTCAAGGAAATGGTGAATTTATGGGAACACAAGACTTCTCAAATTAATAAATATAAAAGGAAATCCAAGGTTTAAACTAAACTGTACCCTATAGAGTAGACATTAAAAAAGTCTACTCTATAGGGTATTTTATGTATAATAAAAACAAAAAGTATAGGAGAAAAAATGAGTAATACAGTATTTATAGAAAAAGAAATAAGATTGCTATTTTAAAACAAATGTATTCTTAAAGTTAATGAAAAAAGAATTACATATACTGATGAATTTAAGAGAATTTTTATTGCAGAGAAAAACATCGATGCAAATATTTATAGAATATGGATTTGATATGAATATTCTTGTAGCAAATTCGCTTCGCTCATAAAACCCCCCAGTTTTTTTATGAAGGAAGAAGACTGAACTTGTTACAATATATTACGGTTCAAGGTTATGGCGATGTGATGCCAGCTTTAATATTAGGAGCAGTGATTGCTACTACATTTTTAGGCGGAGTTGCAGTAGGGCCTTTGATTAAAACGATGAAATAAAAAGACACTATTAAAAGTGCCTTTTAAGCTATAGCCACTTCTCTATTACCATTAATAGTATAATAGTAAATTTTTTCATTATCCAATCACCTTTCTGATCTATTTTACGTAATAACCATAATAATATTCACGTATGTTACTAAAAAAAATAATGGTTTGTTAGCAGAAAAAGTTGTATGAAATAATTAAATAATTTATTGGATGCGGTAAAAAATACATTCTCAAATTAGCAAGGCAAATAATTTGCTTACTAACCCCCATTCCGGCTATCGCCGGCACAAATAGGAATGAAAGAGTGCCGATTTAGCCCATTTAACTTTACAATACTTGTATTTATTGTAAATTTGATGTATTATGATTACACCTTTTCAGTGT
>Ga0302140_10004226_pt1 | contig 18272 bp, 17 predicted proteins | sample I_Bog_E1_1_FD_202095 | JGI IMG/M metagenome (GOLD analysis project Ga0302140, IMG submission 202095) | Peat permafrost microbial communities from Stordalen Mire near Abisko, Sweden - I_Bog_E1_1 | ecosystem: Environmental > Terrestrial > Soil > Wetlands > Peat | place: Sweden: Abisko, Stordalen... | reverse complement strand
GTCCAAGGTTACCCAACCCTAAAATTCTTTATCAATGGAGAACCAATTGAATACACTGGTGGTCGAACTGATTTGGAGATCCTCCTTTGGATTGATAAGAAAACTGGTCCAGTTTTGAAAGATGTTGCTTCTGTTGAAGATTTAGAGAAACTCACTGCTTCAAATGATGTTGTCGTGGTTTTGTTCGCAGACAGCACTGAATCCGAAGCAGCTGGCGTTTTCAAGACAGTTGCCTATGGTTTCGAAGATGTTTTGTTCGCCTTATCAGTTTCTGATGCCATGAGAGCCTACTACAGCGTTGAAACTGTCAATAGTGTGGTTTTGTTCAAGAAATTCGATGAGAAAAGAAATGATTGTCATTGCGAGGTCAATGAAGACAATGTAAGAAACTTCGTGGAGAGAAATCAATATCCAGTCGTGATGAACTTTGATGATAAATCAGCTGAAAAGATCTTCGGTGAGGGTTTGACCACTTTGTTCTTGTTTTTGGGCAAGGATGCCGAAAATGGAAAGAAAGCCCGTGTTGCCTTATATGAAGTCGCAGAGAAATTAAAGGGGAAAATCCTGATGTGCATCAGTTTCTTCAGTGATGAATTGGGACAACGTTTGGCTGAATACATTGGATTAAGTGACGAGGAGACCCCTGTGGTAATATTAAAAATTAAGACTTGAAATAAAAAAGTTTCTTTAGTTTAAAATCATCTCTCCAGTTGGAGAAACTGGTGAGGTCAAGAAATACAACCATGTAGGAGAATTGACTGGTGAAGCCCTATTGAAATTCTATGAAGATTTCATTGAAGGCAAGATCCAACCTTATTTCAGAAGTGAGCCGATCCCAGAAACCAATGATGGACTTGTCAAGGTTGTGGTCGGAAAATCATTCGCTGATATCGTCTTGGATACAACAAAGGATGTCATGGTCGAATTTTACGCCCCATGGTGCGGACATTGTAAACAGGTAAACTAACAAAATCATAAAGCATATTTTCAAAATTTTATGAATAGTTGGCACCAGTTTATGAAGCTGTTGCCAAAAAATTGGAATCCAACCCAAATATTGTCATGGCCAAAGTTGATGCCACTGCTAATGAGATCGAAGGTGTTGCCATTGAAGGGTTCCCAACCTTGAAGTTCTACCCTGCTGAAACCAAAGTCCCTATTGATTTTGATGGTGAGAGAAATGAAGAGACCATCATTGATTTCATTAAGCTCCACGCTGGGTGAGAAACAGTAAATTTTCAACTCTAATTTTTTTTTCTTTAGATTGCCTTGGATTGAAGTCCCAAAGAAAGAAGATCTTTAAATATCATTTCAGAATTAAATAAAATAAAGTTTGAAATAACTTTGAAAAAAAAAATTAAAATTTTTTTGAATTTTAAATTTTTCCTATTTTTTTAATTTTATGAGTTTTTCGCTTATAAAAATTTGATTTCCAAAATATGTAATAATTATTTAAAAATTCATTTTCATTCCAATTTTTGCTGTTTTCTTAGATTTTCTTCCTCTGACAACTCAGGAAACGCCTCCGCTTTCCGCTTCAAAGAAACCTCATCTTCTTTTATTTCCTGTATCTGGTTCTTTTTGAAACTTTCATGCTTATATTTCTTGAGGAAATTATGAACCAAAAAGTAAAAAACTGCCCTGAATTGAGGATTTTCTATCTCCTAAATTAAAATATCATTAAAAGTAAAAAAAAAAAAAGGACAAAATATCTCCAACTTTAAAAAAATTATAAAAATTCAAAAAATTCATTAAAAAAATTATAAAACAACTAAGGTCGCATCCCATAAAAAAAAAATCAACCGTTTTCAATAAGTTAATTGTGAGAAAATCTTTGACATCTAGAGCTCCGATAAATTGAAAGACTCCCGAAGTTGCACTTTTTTTCTTTTTCCATTTTTTATCAAAATAATCAAAGTTTCCAAATTCCAAGTTTTCCACTCTGCCAAACAATCTGCCATCTGCATAGAGCAAAATTCCTTGTTCAAGTTGTTTTATCTCTTCTGTGATTGTTTCAACTTTTTCCTCTTGTTGCTTAATTTCTTCCACCACCACTTCCTCTTTTTTTTCTTCGATTTCTTCTTTCGCCATATTTTCACCTTCAATAATAATAGGTTCATTTGGAATAATAATTGGCATTTCAATTGTTGTGGGTAAGATTGTAGCGACTGTTGATATGGTAGTTGGCTCTTTTATTTCAATTTCAGCCTTTGGCTTAGGTGGCACGATCAATTCTTTATCCACGAACACCTTAGAAACTTTTAGACAGTCTTGAATTTCTGCGCTTAAGTCAACATTAGCCAATCCTTTATTTTTTTCCAGGTTTTCCTTATAATTACATTGTAAAATTTCTTCTCCATTCAAACAAATTTTCATCAAAACAGTTTGCGGTGAAAATAAAAAGTGCTCTAAATACCTTTTGAGAGAAAAATCTATATAATCCTTATAAGGGAATTCAAGTTTCCTTTGAAGAAGTTTATGAGGTTTGAATAAAACATCATTAGTTTTTTTGGGGAAATGCAATTCATCAATCAGGCAATCCTTTCCCAATTCGATTTTTTTCAGATCGAGGATCAAAATAGTGTTTTTTCCCACAAGTTCAGAAAATTCATGTTCAGAGAAATATTCTGACAATCTTTCCACAAGCTTTTTTCTCTTCTCTTCATTGCCTTTGGCCTCGGTTTTCAAACCCCAAGATGCGAATAACACTTCATTTTCCTTTACTTCATTGTTATGACAAATACTCATCAGCCCAATGATAATAGATGTTTCCGTCTTAGAGCCATATACTAAAGTATCTCCCAATCGCAAGCCGCCCATCTTTAAATTAGCAGAATATTTGGATTTTACAATCTCATGATGAGATCTTTCCCTTTCATCCTGGTCTTTTTGCTCATAATCAACGCAATGGGAGAAATCAAGCCTCATATTCAAAAAAACCTCATAAATCTCCTTCAAAGTCCACACTTCACCATCATCGGTAAAGCTTAAAAAACGCTTGTTTTGGGATTTGGTGTAACCAGCAAGGATCTTCAAGGCACCTGCTTTCTTAAGTAGGGCATTATCAATAAGAAGTCCCACTCCTGCCAATGGCCAGGCAATCATTTGTGAGATTTTTGAGAGATTCTCTAAAGTGATATAGGTGGTTTGGTCCTGGAAAAAATGACCGATGATTTCCGCCTGTTTGGGTTTTTTTTGCACAGAAAGCAGCTTGTCATATTGGTTCGCGATATTATGAGAAACATCAACGGTTTCTTTTGACGCCCCTTCCAACATTAGATCCTCATTGGTTAAGGAAAGGCTTTTCCTTTGAGTTTTGGCTTCACCCTCTACCATGAACAATCTCCGACATTGATTGCATAAATCGATATCCTTCTTGTTCTTATCCGCCTTATAATCCTCGTCATCAATGGTCAGAACTATTAAGTCATCAATAGCATTTTTATAGTCTTTGAGACCTCCGAAAATTATGAACTGGTCCTTGTAAACACAACAAGAATGCGTGAACCTTGGGAGCAAAAGTTCTGAGTTTTTGGCTTCCAATAGGCTCCAATAACTGGAATCAGTATCATAGATCCATACATCGTTCTTTGGGAAACAAGGGGGAGCCTTATCATCATCAAAGTCTTTTTCAGAATACATTTCCTTTTTATCATCGCCCCATTGCTTCAGGTCTTTGATATCCACAGAATATCCTTCTCCACCTATTATAAAGATATATCGGTCTTTATAAACAGTGGCTGAATGTGAGGTTCGATGTGGGGGGTTCACGTTGTTTTTTGAAATAACCTTCTCCCAATGACAACTCACCCTTTCCATATTTTTAGTGAAAGTGAGCTTTGCCTTATAGAAATCGTTGAAGTAGTTCTCTTTCTTCTTTAAATTGTGACCCTGACCTCCGAACACATAGAACCAATCCTTCACCAAGCAACAAGTGTGGCTTTCTCGAGCGGCTGGCTCTTGATTGGCATCTTCGGGCTCCACCTTCCTCCAAATGTTTGTCATTGTGTCAAAGAGATAATAATTGTTATAAATAGTTTTCCCATTCCAGCCACCATAAATGAAAATATATCGATCAGTCATGGCAGCAGCTGAATGGCCTTCTCTTGGCAATGGTACATCTCCTGTAGCATTTACTTTATTCCAGCTTCTAAAAGTGAAATTAAATGCAAACATGTCATTAAACGGGGGGTTCCCATTGCTGCCTCCGAAAATGTACATATTATTACCAATCTTGGTGCTAGAATGTGAATCACGTGGTTCAGGCAGGTTCCCTTTGAAGGGGTCGCTTGGGCAGACTCTTTCCCATTCAAATGTTTCACAATTCATGATGTAAATCGCCTCCCAACTCCTTGGGTTACTGTTATTCCCAGACCCCCCAAACATATACATATGGTTTTCATAAAGAACCACCCCATGACCCCAACGTTTGCATGGGGCGGCCATTTTTTTATGGGAACGTTTTTCGTCTTTCCTCACCCAGTAGGAATTGGGGAAGAATCGAATTTTCTGAAGGGGGATGTCAGACTCTGGTTGTTTCACAGTGCTATGAAAAATTTTAGCGAGGGACAGATGAGAAAATAATACCTCATTGCTGATTTTTTGAATGAAATGATGAGTGATGTTTTGAAATCAAAATAATTTATTTTTTAGATATACGTAATAGAGTGGGGGAAATATAAATTTTTGAAAAATTAATTAATACTTTAATTTTATTTCAGATTGCAACATGTCGACACCTAAGTCCAGGTCAAATGCCCAGACGCCTCTTCTAAAAGAAGCCCAGCTTACTCCAAATAAAAAAAATCTTGGAATTGATTGCGAATTCGAAGGTATTCCCACTACCTTCGACTACCCCACCCCGATGAACCTCTATAGGAAATTAAAATTTGATTCTTTGACCACCATCAATATCTGGTCATATGGCGTGGGTCATTTTCAAAACGATATAACGGCAACCACTTTGTTGAATTACATGCCTTTGTATTTGAAAAATGTGGTGCCTATTCATGCTGATAATCCTGGATATTATTTGGGACTTGTCATTTTGATCGGACAGATCGTTGATGGGCTAGTAACTCCTTTGGTGGGGGCTTTTTCTGATAGAATCCACACACGAATCGGAAAAAGGAAGCCTTGGTAAATTAATTTTTTATCCTGAGATCGATCAAAAAATAATTTAAAATTTTATTGAAAGGCACATCATTGGCACAATATTCACTTTCATAAGTTATTTGATCATATTTGAGGAATGTTTCTTGTGTAAACTTTCAGGCTGTTACACCAGTGATACCTTAAGAGTTGTGAACTATACTTTATTCTTCAGTCTTTATAACACTGGATGGGCTTGTTGCCAGGTGTCACATATGTCTTTGGTGCCCAGTTTGAGTGTTTCTCGGATGAGAAGAGACAAATTAAATGGATTGAGAAATAGCTTCACATATATCTCAAACTTGAGCGCTTTGATCATTGTGATGATCATTTTTTCAACAATTGAGTGAGAATTTATAAAAAATTAATGTCTTATTGAATAAAAGGGATGCTATTACACAATTCATTGTTTTCTCAATTGTCATTGGATGTATGGGGTTGTTTTGCAGCATTATTTTTTGGGTTGGTGTGCCTGAGAAACATTTATCAAAAAGTTAAAAATTTCATATTCTTTTCAATTTTATTTAAATTTTTAGTGTGTGTGAAAATTGCCAAACGAATGAAAAAATATCTTGATTCTCATATGTTGAGTGGAATTGGGACAAATAATAACAATCCCAACTTAATTTTAGAGGAGCCTGGCATGGAAATGATCTTCGAAGATGATAGTCTTCCAAAGGAAATCATTCCAGTTGAGATTCCGGAAAAGGAAGAAAAGGAAAAAATTGTAAGTTTTGCACCCGAAAGCGAAAAAAAGGCAAAAAAGAAAACTCGTACAAGACCTGTAACTCAAGAAAGTGTGGTAGATTTTCGGAATTTGAAAGATAATGAGAATCCTGAGAAATTGGAATACAATTATGATCAATTTGAGTTGAAAATAATTGTATTTTTACATAACTCCTTTTATTAACAGGAGGAGATTGAGTGTGGCATCGGTTTCAAATGTTTCCATTGAGGATCCGAATTTCCATTGGTATTCTTGGTTCACAATGGCGATGTTTTATCAATATGGCTTGGTGTATACCTGTGTGCGTTTGACCTATAATGTTTCTCAGACATTGATAGTGTTTTACGTGCTATATACTCTGAAGATGGCTAATGGGAATGTGGGAAAACACACACCCATCGAAGTAGCACTAGTTCCTTTGGCGATTTATGTGTTTTCTTGCATAGGATCCTTCTCTTGCGAGAGGTTCTATATAAGATTCGGAAGGAAGTATACTTATTTGATCGGGGCAGCCACTTTGGCCGCTTCTTCCGTTTTTATGACAGTCAACTTCTTATATAAATTGTTAAAATTTTGCCAATTTTTAGTTGTTGACACCCGAATACTCTTATTTAATGTATATATGCGCAATTTTTATTGGGGTCGGTCAATCTTTAAGCATGAACACAGGGATTACTCTTATTGTTAATTATTCTTTTATTAAATCATGATCGAAAATATTATTAATTAGGCTGAAGTCATTGGACAAAAGGGCTCCAGAGGCGCCATAGTCTTTGGTATGTACAGTTTCTTTGATAAAATTCTTAATGGAATTATTATTTTCTTGCTTTTGGTACTTTTTTAACAATTTCAATGACATATTGTAAAAATAGGAAAATCCTTATTTGGAAGCCAATGATCCAGATTTCATTCGTTGGGTGACGGCGTGGGTGCCAGCTGCGGCTACAATTTTCGCAGGGGTGTTGGTTTATTTTGGAGAGGCGAAGGATTACACTCAGAAGACAGAAGGGGGGAAAAATGATGGGAAGTTTTCTTTGGTTGAGGATTTTGTAGAATGATTTTGATTTTGAAGGATGTCAATCGTTTGTTTTTTGATTTTTTAGTTTTTAAATATATGTTAAATAATATTTGAAAACCAAAAAATTCAAATTCCAATTTGTAAACAAAATTTTATTGAAAAAAATGAAACGACATCTTTTTGCCTTTTGGGACACTTTTTCGTACATTGATTTGTTTTCTATTGAACCCTGCTCCAGAATAACCTTTCGAAATAAACGGGTCTATAGTTCCACAACCGGGAAAATGATGACCATCCTTTGTTTAATGTGTTCTGTCGGTGCATTTGTCTATTTTGGCATAAACATGATCACAAGAAGCAGTCCACAAACCATAATAGCTGAAATTTATCAAGCAATGCCTGATCTGTTGAAAATAACCCCGGAAAACTTTTTCTTTTCATTTGGAATGAAAAATTACAATACAAATCAAATGATGCTTGATGAAACTATATATGTACCTCATTTATATGTTGTGAGGCAAAATAAATCGGTTCCAACCGAATCATTAACAAAGGAAATTCTAATTGGAAGATGTGTTTCATCAGACAACCCCACCAAAGGAGACTTGAATGAATATTTTATCACAAATCCAACAGATGATATGTATTGTATTAAGAATTATACAGATGTGGAGTTATTTGGTAGTGAAGATAGCGGTTCTTTCGAATATTTGCAGTTGATATTGCTTCCTTGTCAAAACACCTCCACAGCCTCAGCTTGTCAACCAATGGCAGATATCACAGATTTTTTTAACGATAACTACTTTTACTCTAGTTATACATCAGATGCTGCTGATAGTCTGAATTATGAAACTCCATTGAATCAACATGGTGACTTCTATTCTTGCACCACAATCGATACGAGAACTTCTAAAGTGTATTGGGATTTTACTCATTTATATGTCACGACTGATGATGGTGTGATTTTCCAAAATATTTTATCAGCCGTGGGTTTGGCCAAAACAACCGACGCCATCTTTTATTTGAATAGAAATAATCAGACCACGGATGCTTATTTAGATCTCACCCTTCGATTAAGCAAAGTGGCAATGCAATACCAAAGGAAATATGATAAATTACAAGAAGTGCTTGCCAATACAGGAGGGGCTATTAAAATAATGGTAATTTTTGCTTTGATTATCACCAGACCGGTGATATTCTTCAATTTCTATAGGGATTTGGGCAATGAATATTTCGATTTTGAAATGATGGTCCCCGGCTCAAACGTTCCAGTGAAAAAGAAACTCAAAATTAGTTTCTTTCAATATTGCAGTTCTTTTATCAGACCTCATAATTATGATCTCAGTGCTCGGAAAAACATCTGGGATAAATCCAAAGTGGTTCTGAACGAGCAATTGAGTTTAAGTCAAATTCTCAATAAAATCGTTCAACTTGATAAACTCAAATATTTGCTCTTTGATAATAATCAAATGACCCTCTTCGAACGCATGCCCAAACCAATAGTTGAGGATCAAAATAGATTAGGAGGGAAGAGTAGGCCTTCAGGCATTGTTGCTTGGAATAGGAGTTTTTTTAGAATTCCCTCAGAAAATGATTTCACGAGGGCAGTGAATCATGTCCAACAGAAAAGAATCAAAACTGAAGTTGATCAAAGAATGTTGAAACTGCTCGTTTTGAAACCGGACAACCCTAACACCAATTCTCCAGTAAAAAAATACACTTTTGTGAAATCTATCTTAAAAAATGAAAAAATTGATGAAGACACGGGGTTTCCAAAGATTCTATCAAATAGCATGGAGGAGGAAATGAATAAGGCAGAAGCCAAAACGCCTTATATTGATACAAAATGCATTTTGAAAGATCTGGAGATGATTGAAATGAAAAAACAAGAAAATTCGAACTCGATGGATTTTGAATTACGTCAAACTGAAAAAATGGGAAGAAAAAAAATAAATAAATAAATGATTGGAAGATATCAAATATTTTAATAGTTATTTTTAAGTATTCTTGAAAAAAATTCATTCATTTAATTTTTTATTAATAGGAAAAACTTATTTTTTTCTAATTTCGTAAATGACTTATTTGAAATTTCTCTTATTTTTTAATTTCTTTTATAATTTCAGTTCAAAGATTAAAGCAACTCAGCGTAATCATTGATAATTTCAGGTCTGCTGATGATGTTTTGTTCATTGATTCTCTTCTGGAAGAAGGCATAAGCCTGATACAATTTCCCTTTTCTCTCCCTCAAAACTTCCTTTTGGAATGCCTCTTGTTTTTCATTGTATTCGATGCATTTCCCAGCATTACTTAAAATTAAATGTTATAAAAAATCATTTTAATTTTTTTTTATTTACTCTCCAAAATCCATATTATAGTTGATCAGATTCCTATGTGTCTTTTTATTTTTCAATTCATCCATGATCGGATAGAGGAATTCCACAGGCAAATGTCTGGTGTTGGCCATGCAAATATGGCAAGAATGCAAATTGACATTCTTGAGGATGATTTTCTCGAATTGAGGTTGAATGAAAGTGTCGTTCTCAATCTCTGAGACCAGATCATCATTGCTTTATTTTTGATAAAATAAAATAATTTTTAGGTTTTTAGGTACTAATCTAAATTCAAATATAGCTCTTCATAATTTATTGTTTGCGAAAGCGCATTCGCCATGATTTCCAACATCTCATTATTCAACTTGGAACTGGAAAATCATTAATTTAATGTTATCAATATTAAATGTTACTTTTTATAAGATAAATGCAATTTTGAAATGTTTCTGGCCCTTTTCAAGAACTCATGCAAAATAATGAAATAATTTTTGCTCATATAAATGCTGCGATAATAAGGATAACAAATAATAGATATAAATTCTAGTCTTACTAGTCCACATACATCGAGAATGATTTCAATTGTTCCAATTGTTCAGGCGGCATCAACAAACAACATTTCAAAAACTCTTCACAATGTTCTGCTGCCATGTGATCTCTGTTTTTTTTTTTAAAAATAGCAAAAAAATTCCATAGAAAATGTTTTACATCTTCAAATTGCATTTGACTACGTTGTAAATTGGGCATTTGTGATCTTGCCTTTAAAAATTCGCAATGATTAAAATATATCAATTAATTTCTACTTTGGGACCAATATTTGGAGGTCTGTGAGTTTTGTGAACCAGGGCAGTTTTTTTCCGAATTTCAACAAATTATCAGGGTTCAAATGTTCCTCTCTATCAGAACTAAATATTTTTTTTTTAATATAGAGTCTCAATCAATAAAATCTCACTAATTCATTGGGAAAAACAAAATCAATGTCTCAACCTCTTTTGCCATTTCAGGCACAATGTTGTCTAATTCAGAATTTGTTCCCATCTAGAAAAAATGCAAAAAAATGAATATCATAACAAATTCTATTACGAGGACGGCCTTTCGTTTTTCCTGAAGAGTCGGTGGTCCTTTGCTAAAGAGAATCAAATTAAAAAAAAAATTTGGGATTTTGTTACGGGTATTCAATTGCGTAATCAGGCAACTCCTTTTCATAATATGGTTCCTTTGGTTTGAATTCTTCCTCTTCTTTGTCCATTCTGAAAATTCTTTTTTTTTTTTTTATTATTTAGAATCTAATTTAATTAAACAATAAAAAGGCAAATTCAAATTTTGAAAACCAAGGCTTTTAAAAAAAGTCCAAATTTTTAGGATCAAATTTAAATTTCGCTTTTTTGTCACTTTTCTAAATAATTTTTAATGTTTTGAATATTTTTTTTCACAATTTTCATACTTTTTTAATAATTTTGCTAATTTTCATACTTTTTTAATAATTTTGCTGCGCATATCCAAAAAATATAAAAAATCATGCTTTTAAAAACATTCTCAAAACTAAAATGCAGTCCTTGTTACATCAAAACCACTATTTTGCCTCCATCTTCAGTTTTTGGGCTCAAAAGAGTCTCAGAATGGAAAAAACAACAAGAATTAAAAAAAAAAATCTTAGATACAAATGAGGCAGAAAGCCTGCGTTCTAAGATAAACGAAAGATCTTTCGGGTTTTCTTTATATAGTGGTTTGGCTGAATTTTGAAACTTTAATAATAATATTGTTTAATATTGTTCTCTTAGATTTTTTTCAAATTAACAAGCTCAAATTTGTTCTGTTGTTTTTGGGAATGGGGTCTTTGATTTTTTTGAAAATGATTGCCAACTTGTTTGAAATTATTCAAGATCCCATAAATAATGAAAAAAAAGTTGTATTTTGCAATTTTAAAACAGGCAAAAATGATTTTTTTTCTCAAAAAAAAAAATAAATTTTCATTTTTTCAAAAAGAAAAAAAATTGGCAAAATTGATCTCAAGTTTATTGAAAGCCGAATTATCAGCTGATGCAACCTCTTTAGATGAAAACCAAATGGAAGAAATCAATAATATTAATAAAAAATTCGAGAATTTGAAGAATTTTAATATTTCAATCACAGAAAACATTTATGTTATCAAGAAAAAAGAACCTGTGGCATTCATTTTATCAAATGGCTCTTTATTTATCTCTGAGGTAAATTATCATTTTCTGAAGAAAAAAAAAAATTTATTCTTTTTAGGGGTTTGTTAATGATTTCGCTTCAGAAGAGGAAAAAATTCTGTTGTTTGGACTGGAATACGCACATATTTATTTGAGAAATTATATTAGAAATATCAACATCAAAAACATTTGGTGTCTGGTATCTTTATATTTGAATGATTTTTCTGAAGAAGCACATAAAACTCAATCAGAATTTGAATTTTTAAGGCAGACTCCTTTTTTTCCTTTTACAAAAGAACAAGAAATAAAAGCTGTAACATTTTTTCTGTGATAAATTTGAAAAGTGGTTTTTTTTTTAAGTTGCATATTCTCAAAATTTTTGTCGAAAAATTTGAGTTGGACTTCGAAAAATCAATCAAAAAACTAAAGGAAAATTTGGAAAACAATTTTGAAAAATTCAACATTCAAAATGCTTATAAAGCAAATATTTACAAAAGACACGAAAATTTATTAAAAGCTCTTAATGAATTTTAAATACATTGAAAAAAAAAAATTTTTCCCTTTGAATTTTTTTTTTAACTCAAAGTGTATTTTACATTTTTTTAAACAAATATCGGGAAATAAAACTACAGATTAAAACATTGAAAATTTTACATTTTTTTAACAAATATTGGGAAATAAAACTGCAGATTAAAACATTGAAAAATGATTTTTCCCATAAACCATGAAAAAAACCTCGATAAATTCAAAAACTCGAGCTCCCCTACAAATTTCAAAATTCCCAACATTTCTGTTTCCACTTTTAAAACAAATAGGTTTTTTTTTCATTTTCATCCCTTGCCTTTAACTTAAACAAAATTTAAAGAAAATTAAGCCCCTCACAAACCCTTTCCAACTTCACCAGCAGAATCCAAAACCAAGGCCTGCCCCATGAATTAAATGAGACCTGGTCAAAATCTAAAACGCGTTACAAATTATCAAAACCCAAGGACAAAACAACTGACAATTTCTTTGTAAAAACAGAGCCCTCTTTATTAAATTCTTTCATAACTCCTGATAAATCAAAGGATGGTCTCTCAAAATTCAGCTTGATTTATTACCCCAACGAATCAATAGACCCATCAAAAAACTTCAATTCCTTTAGTGAAATGCTCGCAACCAACAAAAATTGGACCAAAGATTTTAATGAGCCCTTTTCTGAAACTCATATGGTATCTCAACAATTATATCATAATGTGAAACAAAAGACATTGATTGAAAAAACACATAGAACCACCTTTAAAGATGCTTATTTCTCCTTATTTGGTACATTGACTACTTTGGACGTGAAAAAGAGGCAAGGAAACGAAAAAATCAAGATTTACACAAATGAGAAAGACAAAGATATGAAGGCGATGTTGGCAGTGAAGAGATTGATCGAAAGCAGTGAAAATGAAGAAGGGGAGTCTTTATCTGAGCTGCCATCAGCGAAAATTAAGAAAAAAAGTGGACTGGAACAATTAGAACATATGAACTTGCATTTTAAGTTCTATTGGTATAAAGTTAATAATATTGAGTGGAGGCCGGAAAACAGAGAAGGAGCCACCTTAACATTAGTCAATGGAAAATGCTATTTATATGGAGGGAAGGCTAGACGACTCCATGAGGGGATCATTGAGCTTGACACCAGTAACATTTTTTTGTTTTTTTAAAAACGATTTTAATTTTTTTTTTTGTAAAAAAATAATTTAATTTTTGTAATTTTCTTAAATAAAAAAAAGAAAAGTGGGGATGGCAAAAAATAGAAAATTTTAAAAACGAACAAGGTTTTCAAGCCAGGCTCGGTCACACAGCCCTGCCCTATAAAAAGCAGTTGTTGATTTATGGAGGGGAGCATCTTTACAACTCTCATTTGAAAGTTAGAGATTGTTTAGGAGACCTTCGCATAATTGATTTTGAGACCAAAGAGATCAAAACTCTTCGAACATATGGTGATTTCATAGAAAATCGCAGAAACCATGGTTATTGTTTATTCGCTAACAAATTCCTCTTTATTTATGGGGGGATCAACAGTAATGGCCGTTACTTGAACGACTTGATGAATTTGAACTTGGAAACAGCAAAATGGTCGATTTGTTCAAGTGAAGGCCAAATTGCCGAGCCAATTGCGTTTCATACGATGATCCCAATCTTTAGAAATGAAAATAGAAATATCTATGATTTATACAAAGCATTCGATCTTGATTATAAGTCTAAAGTGAACAATTTCAGCAAAATCAAGGAAGAAGGCATTTATGTTTTCGGAGGCAAAGATGATCAAAATAACATTTATCATAAATTGAGGGTGTTAAAATTGGGTTGTTATCCTATGAGATGGAGCGAACCAGAAACCAAGGGAGAGCCTCCAGCTGCACGTTACCTGCATTCAATGAATTTTTTCCAAGATTTGAATATCATCATAATTTACGGAGGGAGAAACGATCAATTATTTGACCCCATTTTTTCAGACATTTGCATTTTGAATGTTTTCAATCTTTGTTGGTCCAAAGTCACTTTATTTGGATTGGGGAATGTGCCCAAATGTTCACATAGTAGCACAATCATCGGAAGCAAATTAGTGGTGTTCGGGGGGTACACCTTGCAAGAATATGCCTGTTCTGATCTCTTCTTTTTGGAGTTGAATCAGGATCTGGTCAAAAGTTTGAATGACAAAAATAAATTTAATTTGGGGGATCGAGAAGTGAAGGAAATAGAAGAAAGTGATAAAATTGGAGCAAATATTGTAGATAACAGAAAAGGAGATTCTGAGAAATTTCAAAGATCATTTGCTAAGATGAGGGTCACCTATTTGCCTATACCAATGCTTGGAAGCGATAAAATTACAAGGTCGAATCGGAAAAAATCAACTATAATGAATTTAAATTAATTGGAAAGTTTTTTGTTTTTGGGACATTTATGTTCTTAAACTTTGGAGAAATAATATTTAAAAATAAAAAGGAAATTATAGAATATTTTATATTTATTATAAAACCCATTAAACTTTTAATACGATCTACTTTATTTTCAATTCTCAATAACTCTAGCATAATCTTTCAGAGAAATGATTCCTTCGTTATAAGGATCAAGCCTGGAATAAAGAATTTCCATCTCTTGTGAAGTTGGAAACAATTCCATCGAGTTTAAAAATGTCCTCATATCGTCGATTGTTAAAAAACCCTTGCAATTTTGATCCAAAAGGCCAAAACTCTTCTCAATGAATTTTTCGAACTTTGATTTTAATTTTTCCAGTATTAACCTCCATCGGTTTTCCCCTTCCAATGTCTTCTTCATTAACCTTTCAATAATCAAAGTAGATTTATTGGAGATCCCTTGATTAATTTCATCCCTTTCCTCGTAAAGCTTTTTAAAGGAAATAGATTTGGGAAGGAGGAATTTTTGAAATTCAGAATATCTGCGAAAAAAATGAACAAAAACAAAATTAATATAAAAAAAATGAACCAAAAAACATGAACAAAAAAAAAATAATGAAAAAAAAAAATATGAACAAAAAAAATCTAAAAATAATGAGCCAAAAAAAAAAGAAAATGAACAAACAAAAAAGTATGAACAAAAATAAAATTGTAAATATTGATTACCCTAGGAAATTTCTATTGCTTTTTGTGTATCTCCCAATAAATGCTATCAAATCCCTTTCATCCTCATCACTTCCATCCGGGACCAAAGCTTGTAAATTATTAATTGTGATGAACCCTTTATTTTCAAAATCAAACAAATTGATCAAAGTGCTAATCGAAATGTCTGCTCTCAACGCTAGATCTTCCTTCATATTTTCTATTTCTTTTTCGATTTTCAACTGGTTTTGCAATAGTTCAAAGAAAAAAGAGTCAACCCCTTTTTTTATCATCAGGTTCAATGATTTCTTAGGTAAAAAAGCCTGTATTTTTGCTACTTTAGCCTCCGCATTTCTGACTTTCATTAGATATTGCACATAATCTGAAGAGTTTTTTCTTTTCAATACCTCATCATAACTTTTCACGTTTTTAAGAGTCATAGAGCTTATTTGTGCAGTGTTTCTTCTGATCTGTGAATTAGGGGGTCTTTTCTGTGTAGACTCTAAATCCATCAGCATTTCTTTAAAATTTCTGGTTTTAGTGGCAATTTCATTTAGCGGATCCAGTCCCCCGATTTTAAAGAAGAAAAGACTAAAGTCTCTATAAGTAAGTTCCTTTAAGTCGCAGAAGAACTTGTTTTGCAAAGGGTCGAAATTTTCTATTGGAAAACCCTGGTTTCTTAGAAAAAGAAAGAGGGTTTTCGCATTTATGGTGTCTTGTTTCGGGGGAAGAAGGGTTTGGAAAATCAAATATAGATTGAATTCAGGAAATTCCTTCAAATCTTCAAAGGCCTTGAGGGTTTTGGCTGAGTTCTGTATCTCTAGAATCAAGAGTTTCTTTAAAATTTTCAATATTTCTGGAGAAACGTTCTGTTTTAAGGTCTCTTTTTCAATCCCTTTGCCAGATAGCCATTTATTGAAGCTATGAAAGGAATTAAAGTCGTTTTTTAGAAAATGGACACTCTTTTAAAGTTATTTCATTCACTCCTGTTAAAGTGACACTCTTGATGAATTGTTCCACTGCCTTCATTTCAGGAGTTTTAACACCAAGTGAGCTGTTTTTACTGAGGAAAAAATGAAGGTTTTCTACTGTGAGAGTTCGGGTTGGAGAATGTGGGCCGAAGCTTCTGAGGATTTCAAAGATCTTTGATATGGGAAGGGATGAGATGAGGAAAGATTTCAATGGTTGGGACTATAAAATGAAAGAAAATAGAGATAAATGGGGAAATATTAGTGGGGACCTCCTTTTCATCGGTGGCGATGATGTTGAGAAGAAGTGAGAAAGATCTCAAAACATTTTCAGACAGCATTTGAACAAGAAAATAGTTGTTAAAATATTGTTGATTTGCAAATAGGAAGAAAATAGTGTTTTTTTTAAAAAGATCAGAAAATTTTATTTGTTTTTTAAGCTTAAAATTAAAATTTTCAAAGAAATTTTTCTAAAAAATCTAAATAAAATAATTAATTCTTTTTAATAAAATTCAAACTTTTAGGATGCTTTGAAAAAAAAAAATAAGGAAAAGAAATACTTTCAAAGAAATAAAAAAAACAGCTAAAAAACAACAAGAATCCAATAAAAAAACTCCAAATTCATATAAAACAAAGAAAAAAATATTTCAAAAATATCAATAAAATATATAAAATAACTACATTATATATGATGAAGGCATCTTTAACATAAAATCAATTAAAATTCTAAAATAACAATGTTTTACAAAAAAAGATGGGTTATAAGGCATTATTTGGGAACTGTTATATAAGAATTTCTCAGGATTAATGAAATTTTGCTTTTTTAATAGTTTTTTTATATATTTTTATGGCAAAATTATACGTAATTTGATGGGTTTTGAAGATTTTCTGCTGGTTTTGCAATCTCTTCTTCCTTTTTGGAATCGTTAATTATGAGAGTATTTAATAAAATGAAGCTAAATACTGAAATGGTCTATGAAATATTATAGAAATCTGATATATTTTGAAAGTCTTTACCGTTGCCCATACAACAACAGAAAAGCTATATAGAAAGTGAATAAACTTCATTAAGGTATAAAAGTGATATTAATAAAAAAATAAAATTGAGCTTTTCTATTAATTAGAAATTAATGAAAAAAAATAAAAGCAATGAGAAGAAAAGCATGAAAAAATGTTAAAAAAGTGAAAAATATGGTTTTTTCCATATTAATATTTTTTTTAAGTTTTTTTAATTTTTCTTATTTAATGATTCTCTCTTAAAAACATTCTCCAAATTTCTTCCCCATTCCTTTGAACTTCATCATACGTTTGAGGAATATTATTCCCATTACCATAACCGTAATTTTCTCTTGAATTTGGAAAAATAATATAGATGAGACCCTTTTTGTTGTATCCAATATTTCTTGTTGCATCGGTCAATCCTAATCTTCTATGAGCAGCAACAGACGCTTCTCCGATTTTTGACGATGGGCCCTTGTCTCCATAAATAACATAAATATAATTGTTGTTGATAGTGTTAACTAATATTCCAAGATCTCCCACAAAAACATCACGAATGTTATTGGATCCTGGCAAGACAATATATGGAATTTCATTACCATTAAGGAATTCACCATTCCTATCCTGTAAATTTGTTTCAGGCTGATGATCTGGGTCGTAAAAATCAGGTTTACCTGAACCATCAGTATCTAATTGGGCAAAGCTTTCCCAACCAATGACTCCTTGGAATTCTTTAATAGGAACCTTTGGAGGACTTCCATATTTTGAACCATCATTTGTATTATATGTTTCTCCTGGAATATCAGCTCCATAATTCATTAGATTTTTGGCAAACATGACTGGATCCAATGATTCCTTCCTATCTACAACAGGAGGCTGTTCAAAATCAAATGGATTATTGGAATTTTGGTATGAATTAGTTTGAAATTTATTGTTAGTTTCGTTTTCAATTTCAAACAAACACTCCCATGTTTTAGGACCAACAATGCCATCTATTTCAAGTTCGTTGTTGTGTTGAAAATCTTTAACTGCATTATAAGTGTTCTTCCCATAAATTCCATCTATTGACCCAGTCTCATAACCAAAAGAGGAAAGAAGTGATTGTAAATATTCGACATCTTCCCCAGTCATCATTGGTGTTCGAAGTGCAAGAATTCGACTCATTTTTTATTACAAATAAAAAAAAAATTATAAATAAAATTTATTGAAGAAAATATATTTTTTTTTTTCAAAGCATCCTAAAAGTTTTTAATTATTTTAAAATTATGGATTTCGTTTCCTCTTTTGTTCATTAAAATATGTTTTTTTCTATAATTAA
>Ga0302140_10004224_pt1 | contig 18278 bp, 28 predicted proteins | sample I_Bog_E1_1_FD_202095 | JGI IMG/M metagenome (GOLD analysis project Ga0302140, IMG submission 202095) | Peat permafrost microbial communities from Stordalen Mire near Abisko, Sweden - I_Bog_E1_1 | ecosystem: Environmental > Terrestrial > Soil > Wetlands > Peat | place: Sweden: Abisko, Stordalen... | reverse complement strand
ATCAAACTCACATTTATACGGTTTATTTTTCACCCAACATTTAGGACAAGTTTCATGTAACTTCTTACCTGTTTGTGATGAGAAATTAATCAATGACTGCTCTCGAACTGGTACTTCTTGGGCAGTTTCTTCTAAGCCTTTTAATTGCTTTATGGCATTATTTTTATTCATGGTTTATTCTCTCCAATACATTCTTAATAATTTTTATACTTTCATCTATATAAGATTCAACTTGTTTATTTTCAGTTGTATCTATACATCTAAGATTCATAAGAACTTCTTTTAATACTTTCTTATACTCATTTTCCATAAATACTCTCCTTATAGGCTTGACCAATAATTTATTATGTTGTGTAATTTTTTAAGGCAATTTTGCCTATTTATCCTTATAGTTTTTCCTTTTCAGTTTTAGGAAATATTTTTGGATCATTCTTGTGTTTATCATATAGTCTTAACAATGATTCAGTAATAAGCTTCGATACTTCTTCTGTAATTTCATAATGAAGGTTATAATGCATAACATCACTCCTAAAAATCAATTTCTAGAAATAGTATTTGACTCTAGTAAATTTTTATACATTATGCCATTAGCATTTTGATATTATTGAACCTCTCTTTGTAAAGACTTAGTTCTTTTTCTAAATCTTCAACCTTCTTTTCTAGTCTTCTGCGCTCTAGTGGAGATAATGGGTTTAAGTCACTTCCCTCTAATTTTAAAATTTCTTGCATATTGTAACGTGGTACTGGTATATTAGGATTCCTTGTTATAACTCCATCTAACTCATAATTTATAACTGTTCTAGTTGTTAAATCCCATCTTTCAGCAAGTGTTTCTCTACTTATCATTATTTGTTCCATAAGCTAATCCTCCTGTCTTATAAATACTAACTTGCACTCTCTAAAAATTTATTAATAAAGTATTGTTGACCTTTACCAGTTACCTTGGGTGTTTTATTAACACTAATGTGACCATCTGAATGGCTTATTGATGTTTCTTTAATTTCAAACAATCCCTGTTCCATACTTCTTTGAGTAGGCATATTATAATCAGTACCTTCTCTCTTTATTAAATAACCTTGCTCTCTAAGATATTGAAAGAATTTATTTTGTCCAATTTTTACTCCGTTTTGTTTTAATATCTTTGCAAGTTCTCCGACTAAAATTGATGTGTGTGAAGCTGATACTGCATCTGCAAATATAACCTTTGGAGTATTGATTTTCTTTTCATCTTCAAGCATTTTATTCTTAGCTTTTTCTTCTTTTAACTTTGTTGCAACTTGTATCAACAAATCTGGATTATCTAGCAATTCATCAGTTGCATATAGTCCATGTTTTCTTAATGATGGTAATACTTCATCTGTAACCCAATCTTGAAACTTTTCAGCTTCTTCTTTTTTTGATTTAAATATTAGCTTATACATTCCACTTTCTGTTAAAAAATTTTCTCCTGTATTGTGTAATTTTCTAAAGTCAATATCTTTGACATTAGAATTTGTTAGCTTAATGACTTGTTTTTCATTCATTTTACTTATTGCCATTCTTACAGAACTATCTCCAAGTTCTAAACATTCACCAACATGATATGGATTAAATAACACTTGTCCATTCCATTCGAATACTTCAACTTGGTTATTCTCAAAAATCATTAAATTGTTCATTTACATTACTCCTTCCTTTTAACTTGCCTTTTCCATTTCTGATTTTTTAAACAATTCCTTGAAATCACATTGTGGAAAAAACTTCTCATGAATTTTCAATGCTTCATCATAAGTAAATGGATATTTTCCTGCAAGCTTCAAATTCAATGTGTTGTAACTGCGTCCTATCTCTTTTGCGATTGTTAACTTTTTTATTTTGCTCCTAGCGATTTCAGCTTCTAAATTGTTATACATACATTTATCCTCCTTTTTCGTAATTTTGACCGTTATTTCGTTCGTTGTGTTTATATTAAACTAAATTTCATTCAACGTCAATGATATTTTTTGATATTTCTTGATATTTTATTTTTTATATACGATTTTTCGTTTATAATTATTGAAATTTCGTGCAATTAATGATATTATGTATTTATTGGAAGGAGGTATTATTTATAATGAATAAAACAGAAAAACTTAAACATATTATTTTAAGTAAATATAATAGTATACGTGAATTTGCAAAGATAACAGAAATACCAAGTACAACATTAACAAGTGCTTTAGATAAAGGCGTAGGTGGCATGGCTGTCGATAGAATTATTAAGATATGTGAAGTATTAAATATTGATATTAGAACATTTGAACCTATAAATAATTCTTTAGATAATAACTTATCCAAAGAAGAAACAATCTTATTAGAAAATTACAACAAACTAAACAAGCTAGGAAAAGATAAATTAATAGAATATAGTAATGATTTAACTGAAACACCTAAGTATATAGAAACAAAAGATAATGTTACAGAATTAATTACAGCCACTAAAGAAGATCCCCAAAAATTAGAAGATATGTATACAACAATTGCTGCACATGATGATAATTTAACGGAAGATGAAAAGCAAGAAGCGGATAGAAGAATATTAGAAGTTCTAAAGAAAAGACAAAAGTAGTCAGGGGTGGATTACATATGACAAGATATGAAAACCTATTATTAGAAGCCGAAAAAGAGGATATTAATGTTTTGGAAATAAATATTGGTACTTCAAAAAAATATGGTAGATACCTTGATAATACAATAATTATAAATAGTAATATGACGGATATTGAAAAATATGAGGTGTTAGCAGAAGAACTAGGACATCATCATACTACTTATGGAAATATAACAGATCTAAATGATGTTAGAAATAAAAAATTGGAATTGGTTGCTCGTAGAGATAGCTATAAACTTTTAGTAGAACCTAATGATATTGTTGAGTCTATGCGACATGGTGCTAATGATATATATGACATGGCTGAGTATGTTCAAGTTACTGTTGATACTCTTTTAAATATAATAGAAGATTGGAAAAAACAATATGGTGTTGGTGTTCTAGTTGGCAATTATTATTTACAATTAGAGCCAAGTTTCGGTATTTATCGTGACTTTGGTGGTTTATTTACTTATTAATTTCATTTTAACATTTACGATTGGTGGTGCATTTTATGAATTTATATATAGATACCTTATCTGGTATTGAATTTGAGAATTACCTGCTAAATATATTTAAATCTTTAGGCTACGAGGGTGAAACTACTCTAGCCTCTAATGATTACGGTGCTGATTTAGTAGTTGCTAAAGATGGAATAAAAACAGTTATACAAGCTAAAAGATATTCAGATAAAGTTGGTATTTCTGCTGTCCAAGAAGTTGTTGGAGCTAAGAACTATTATAACGCTGATAAATGTTTAGTTATAACAAATAGCTATTTTACACCAAATGCTATTAATTTAGCAGAAGTAAATAATGTAGAACTTTGGGATAGGAATAAATTAATTAACATGGTTATGTTGTCTTTAAATCCTAATGATTCTGAAAAAGAAAATAACATAAATCAAAACAATAATGATAGTGGTAGTGGTAGTGGTAAAGTAAATAATAACAATTTAAATGCTAATAATTCACTTTTAGATGAACGTGATGAACTTTTAACCTCTGCTATCACTTTAATTTGTAGCTATAATGAAGTTTCAACTTCATTGCTCCAGAGAAAATTCAGAATAGGATTTAATCGTGCTTCTAAATTGTTAGACCAGTTAGAACAAATCAACATAGTTTCCGCCAAAGATGAAAATTATAACAGGAAAATATTAATTAACAATACATATTCATCTAATAAGTTGGAAAAAGATGACGAATTTGACTATGTTCATAAATTTAATACTTCAAATATTGAAAATGACATACATAAAAATAAACATTACTTTTTTAAAATTTTATTAGCAATTATATTATTTGTTATTTTAAGTTTTATTGCAATATTAAATATAAATAATGCTATTGTTGGAACACTAAGTTTAATTTTTATTTTATGCTTTTCTTATCCTCTTAGTTCAAAAATAATTAATACCATGTTAAAAGAAAATTAATCTCAAAGTTAACTGACTAATTTATAAATATCAAAAGAACATATATTCAAGAAAGGATTGATTTTATGGAATATAACATTACTTATAGGCAAAAAGATAAAGGTTGGCAGTATATTATATCTAGGAAAGAAGGTGGAAAATGGAACCAAGTAAAATCTAAGCAAGGTTTTAAAACTAAAAAAGATGCTAAACCGGCAGCTGAAGAAATGCTCAAATTACTAAGAAAAGAAGATGAAAATAAAAAAAATATTATTAATACAGATTCTAGTTTTTTAACGTTTAAAGAGTTATCTGATTTGTTTATAGATCATAGTAAACTATATAAAGAAACAAATACTATATTAAGTTATAAAACTGCTTATAACAATTTTATTGACTTAGATAATGTTAAAGTTAAAGATACAAAGAAAATACACATACAAAAAATAGTTGATGGACTAACTAAAGACGGATTAAAAAATTCAACTTTGCATATTACGATTGGAAACATTAAATTAATTTTTGATTATTATATCGAAAATTATGATACACATTATATTAATCCTGTGCAAAAAATAGTGTTACCAAAAGAAACTGCTACAAATAAAAAAGCTTTAAATAAAAAAGATTTAGATGATATGCTTGACTATTTAAAAAGTAATACAAAACATAATATAAAAGGTGATGTATATATAATGTGTTTAATAGCTGCTACATGTGGTCTTAGATGTGGAGAAATATTTGGGTTAACATGGGTGGATATAGATGAAATAAACTCTACTTTAAATGTAAATAAGCAATGGAAAAAGTTAAATAATGGTTCTATGGACTTTGGTTCTCTTAAAAGCAAAAATTCCAAACGTATAGTTCCAATACCACCCAAAACTCTGTCTGAACTAAAAGCATATAAAAAGATAAGTGCTACAGATATAAATAATAGAATTATTATTTTAAATAAAAATACTTATATAGGTACTTATAGTCCAAAATTAAAGAAACTTTTTGGAATTACTATACATGAATTAAGACATACTTATGCTACTTTGTTAATAAGTAATGGGATTGATTTTAAAACTGCTGCAAAGTTGTTAGGTGATGATGTTAAACAAATTATTAAAACTTATTCTCATGTTACTGATGATATGCTAAAAAATGCTACTAATAAAATAGCTAAAATTTTTTAAAATTAATTTTTGACGATTTTTTTGACGAATATGTATACAACATTGATTTTACTTAGGTTAATACCTCTAAAAATAATTTATATTCTAAGTTATTCGATAATTCTTTAAAGCCTTCTTCTATTGTCCCACTTTCTTCTCTTATTTTTATAATTGCCAATGTATATTTTGAGAATAGTCCCGTTTTTTCCAAAGCTTCAGTAAGTGTTCTTCCCTTTAAAATACTGACATTTATCTCTTTTATTTTCTTTCTTAAATAAGCAAAACTCATGCTATTTTCGCAATATTCAAGAGCCTGTGAAATATTTATTCCTGTACTTATTATTATGGAAAAAAGTAAAACCATAATATACTCAAAAAAGGATTTTACTATATTTATCTTCGTAAACTTTTCAATATTAATTTTCTTAAAAAAACATTTAAAAAGTATTATTGACATTAATCCCCATGAACTCATAGTTATCATTGTAAGAAATGGATTGCTTTTAAAAGTACTATTTATATCACGCAAAAATTTACAGTTTGCAGGCAATTCAATATTCATAGACTTATAAATTTCACAAAAACTTGGAACCACTTTATTTATTAAAAATATAATGAGTATTATCATTGATACAAATACAAACAATGGATAAGCAGTCGCATTTTTAATTTCTCTTTTTATAAAAAGAGATTTATCATAATAAACATTTGCGCCTTTTAATACTTCATATAATTTACCAGTATTTTCGCCTATAGAGATTATTCCTATAAAAAATTCAGGATACAAGTCTTTAAATTGTGCAAATCCTTCTGATAAACTTTTTCCTTGCTGTATAAACACCAAAACTTTTAACAAACTATTTTTGTATGTCTTATTAGGTAAAATATCAGCAACTAATTCTAACGCTGTAGTTATTGGTATTCCATCCTTATAAATTTGCGCCAAATTACTTGCAATTAAGGATAATTGTTCTTCATTTACTTTGGCTTTAAATATTAGTACTAATCTCATGTCATGAAAACTTAAACTTTCAAATAATTTTCTGTAGTTAAAATTCAATTTATATTTTTCATTGATTTTACTACTATTCATTTAACCGTTCTCCCTCTATAAATTCTGAATAATCACTGTTGGATATTTTTCCTTGGAATAGCAATTTTTCTAAGTCACTTTTCATATTCTTATTTGATAAATAATTATTGTCTTCATGTAATTCTTCTATGTTCTTATTATTTCCATCATGCAAAAAGTAAACTGCACTTACAATTTGTCTTCCGGCATATCCAGAGTAGTTACACGCCTTACATCCACACTTTTTATATATTATTCTTTCATTTAATGAATTTTTATAATCTATTTCTTTACATTCATCACACAAAGTTTTTATCAATCTTTGTGATATGATTCCAACTAATGCATCACTTAATAAATAAGGTTTAATCCCCATATTCTCTAATCTTATATAAACTTCTCTTGCTGACTTACAATGAATCGTACTATATACTTTATGTCCTGTAATTGAAGCACGTACAGCCATATTGGCCGTTTTATTCTTACACAATTATAATTTTATATAATTTTCTAAAGTATACTGTTTTCAACGCTTTATATCATATAAATTTATTATATTTTCTTGTGATTAATAAAACTTGTGTGTTAATAATGTGTTAATGTGTACCACTATATATAATGTAATAAAAAATAAATTGAAGCTACCAAAAAGAACTAGGATATTATAAATCCTAGTTCTTTTTATTCTTAGTAATATTTCTTAAGCTCTTTCAATTTTTCCTTTGCTTTCTTTTTTCTATCATCTGTTGAATTAGGGTTTCTTATTAATTCCCCTAAACAATCTATCGCATCTTTCATATTTTTACTCCTATTTGTTTTTTTACTTACAGCCATTTACATATCCCCCTTTAATTCTTCAGGTAACTTACTAATAAATGTAGTAATAGTTTTTTCTCTGCCTCTTACTATATTTAAACTATGAAATACAGGCATCTTTATTAATTCATTTAATTCAAAACTAGATCCTATCTCTTCCTTTAATAAAGAAAAGTTTTCTTTCTCACATCCAGCCAATAGCATAAAATTACATCCTGTTCCTTTAAGTGCATCCCAAAGCTTACCAAATTGTTTTAAAAATTGGCATGTAAAAACATATGTGGTCCTAAACTTTCTGTCTTCTGCTATGTTCTTAATCATCAAATTTGTACTATTATCTAATTGATGTATTTCATCTAACATGATATGAACCACTTTCCTATTTTCTCTGTCTTTAATTATTGCAGCTCTCTTTTGTCCAGCTAATTTCATCCTGGATAAAAAGTAAGTCATTACGATATCTTTAAGCTCATAGTCTGTAAAATAGTCTTCAGGCATAAGGATTAATACAACTTTATTTTGTTCAAATATATCTACAAAATTAATATTATTTCTATCTATGCCTAATAACATTTCTTCGGTTCTGCTATCCCTTAAAAGTGCATTAAATCTGTCTAATACTCTATCTGCTTTATCATTTGTTCCTATTGTTGTAGATTCTGTCTTTGTGCCTTTTTTACTCTCTTTGACCTCGTCAAGAGACTTCATAACTTCAAATCTAAAATCATCATCAGAGTAAATTTTCATTTCTTTAACTTTTTTTACTACTATATATCTAAATCTATAGTTAGTAAGAATTTTATAAATAGAATACATATCAGTAAAACCACCTAAGAATGTTAAACTACAAGCAGATATTAATATATTCCTCATATTAGCTGTCAAAGGTTGTGCATCCCCGGTATTAATAGTATTAATGAACTTTTCCATTAGCATACAATAATCGCTTGCAAATCTCTTGATATTACGGTTGTATTCTTCATCTTTTGGAATCGTAGATATATCGAGTTCTGGATAGTCAAAAGTAAATCCTTTGCTTAAATCTAATATAACTAAATCTTTTTTTGGTACATGCTTTGCTACTTCCCAAGCATTTTGATTATTTTCAATGTAATCAAAATATATTATGCAATCTCCACCCTCGTAGGCATTATAAACATAGTTTTCAAAGTATTTAGATTTTCCAGCTCCTTTTACTGCTACTATAGCTTTACTTAAGCATAACAAGTCTTTTATCTTACTCCAATAAGCCACACCTTTGCCACCGTAAATGTGACCTATGGGAATATATCCTTCTAATAGCTCTTTAGCTAATTTTATTTCTGCAAAGTCTAGTCTTTCCATGTTCAATTCTTTTTGAAGTGAAATTTGTGGTAATTGGAGAAAATGTTCTAGCTCTGAAACTCCTAATATAAATTTAGAGTCATTCAACGGATGCCAAAACAATTCTCTGTTTTTTATTCTTTGCATGTTTTCTTTAGTGTTTTTAATTTTTTTCATTACTAAACTATTATCTAAATCCATACAACCAAAACAATTTTTGAATTGATCTATTAAAAATTCTCTCCTACTTTCAGATTTTGAATAAGCAATGCCTCTTATTGCAGCTTCAAATCCTTTTTCAGTTCCTTTTTTAAGAGTAGCATTTCTCAATCCTGTTTCCCTCTTCATTATGCTTACATCATCATCAGTGGTGTCGATTTTCTCAACTCCATCTTTACCGAAGACTATTTCCTCAAAACAATATAAAAGTTCTAAAGCTAAATCTAGTGTTATATTCCCAAATATATTAAAAATATCTTTTAATCTTAGTTGAAACTTCTTAGGCATTTTGCCATCTTTAAACTTTTTATAAGCCGTAGTATAGCTTGACCACCAATCAGTATTAAGCGGTTCAATTATTACCTGGTATATAAACATTTCATCTTCTTTTAGATTTCTTTTTAAGTCTAAAATATATTTAAGTGGCTCTAATGTTCTGCTGGAAGTTTTAAGAGAGAACATGAAATGTTCTTTATTAACCATTTCAGCAACACTCATGTTTTCATTTACTGGTATTTGATAATCAACTATATTATCAGAAAATTTGATTTTATCAACATACTTTTTATAAGTCTTTTTTACCTTATCTAAATCTCTATTTAATAATATAAAATCTATACTTTTATTTGTAATTTGTATTTCATAGATAAATGTATTTTGTATGACCAGTAGGTCCGTATCTTCTTTTTGCTTCAATAGTTTCTTGGCTGATCCTCTTTTGAATAATTTCTTAATTGGAATTGGTTCACCTTCTTCTAAAAGCTTATCTAAGCAAGCAAAATTATATCTTTCAGTGTATCTTTTAGGCTCGTGAAGTGCTTTAACTATATCTTTAATATTAGTATTTTCTAAAGTACTATGAGGTATTATTTTCAATCCTTTCATACAGCCACCTACGATAAAGAACTTCTTAAGTCTTTTCCTATTTGTTCTAATAAACCTAATGCAAATGGTACGAATTGTAACCCTATATATCCTATAACTGCCCACTTCATAATTTCCAAACCTTTTGATTTTTTGCCTGTGATAACCATTATTCCAGCTACGATTAACATTGTATAAGTAAATGGATAACCTAAATCAGCTAGCAATCCTATAACTGGGTTCAAGCTTTGTCTTATTTTTATAGAAGTATTATTTAAGTCGTTAGCATAAGCCATAGTATAATTGCATGTTGCTATTGTAACTCCTGTAACTATTGAATAAAGATATTTAGCATGATTGTCAGTTTCTAAAAAGTTCATAATTTTATTTTCCATTTCAACCATTTTGGTGTGGTCTGGAACTTTATTTTTTAATTCCTTTGCATAGTTTTTAAATTCTTTTGAATAAACAACTTCATTGTCTAATATAATACTTATTTCCATATTTACACTCCTTATTATTTAATCATTGCTGATCCAATTAATTCTATCAATAACCCTATTGCATAACTTATGCAACCATATCTAAACACCTTTGTATTTTTGAATATCCATAATAATGCACCAATCATTATAACTATTGCCGCTACTGTTTCTATGTGTGTACCGAGTGCTATTAATCCATGTCCTATTGCAACACATGTTGCATTTTCAATCCAAGTTTTACAGTAATTTAAAATATTATTAATAAAATTTGACATTTTAAACCCCCTGTATAATTTTCAAAAAGTTGGTAATACTATAATTAAAATCTATTGTGAAAGGAAAATTAATTATGAATTTTGAAAACATATTTAGAAAAGCTTGGGTAGGTTGTGGCTATCTTCTTCTTACTTTGGGCTTTTTATCTCTAATTTGTAAATTAATTGTGAATAGTTAATAAAATCGTGCATTTTTTATTAGTTGCGTGCATAAGATTATATTATAATCGTTCAGTAGTTTAAGTCTGCCTTGCCATGAGGTAGGCTTTTTTATTGCTAAAAGTTAAAATTATTTCTTTTAATTTCTTTAGGCTCCTCCTTTTTTATTTGTTCTTTTAAAAGTTGCTTAATATAAACAGATGGTGATATTTGATTAATTAGAAAATTATATAAATCTATCTCTTTATCTTTAAAACTTATTCCAACCTTTTTCATTACCAAATCTCCCTTCCAATTTGTTCATAAGCTAAAGCATTTGCAAAAAAACTATTTTCAACCAATTCCGCTTGTGGTATACGCTTTTTAAAAGGGTTAAATAATATTTCTGATCCTCCACCAACCAACATTAAATTATTGGTTTTTAGGGAATAATCCACTTGGACAATCTTAACTATATTTTCTACAAAATCCTTATACATATCTATACTAAATTCTTTTTGTTCGCCATATATGAACAGCCCACTTTTTAAAATTCTAGTTGCATCTCTTTGTAATAAATCCAATCCATGCTTATTGTTTATACAATTAATAAACTCATTTTCTAAATTTAGCATTCCTTTAGGCAGACTATATGGTTGTTTAATTTTGCGTCTATTATCCTCATTTATTATTAGCGCTATATCAGTAGTACGTCCTCCTATATCTATAACTATTCCTTCAAAGTCTGTAGATACTGCAACAATACCTTCTGGAACTACTTCTACATCATCTACTATTCCACTTTGAATTATTCTATTGTTTAAATACTCTTTATCCTCTCTATATTGGATCAAAGGTAGCCCAACAACTACTTTATTATGCTTATCCGTTGTGCTTTTTTGTATTGCTCCCAATAATAAATACATTAGATTTTCTTTATATGCTTTTCGATATTCTGTATCAACTTCTCCTTCTCCCAAATACCTCACTTCATTGCCTAGTGAAATAGCTTCATTTTCTAATATTCCACTTTTTTTAGATACTTTAGATAGAAAACTTATCCTATTACTGCTTTTAGTATAATAATTACCTACATCTACACCTAAAATCATTTATTCATTGCCCCTTTTTCTTCACTTTGTTATATATATATGTCTAAGGGTAGAAAAAGATACCAATTAAAAACAAAAAAATAAGAGGGAATTAATTTTCCCTCTCTTCTTTAAGTTTTTGCTCATATAATAATTGTTTTATATAACTAGATGTTCCTATTATTTTAGATTTCTTCTTTAGAAAGTCTAATAGCTCTTTGTCTTCTTTAGTTTCTTTAAAACTTATACCAACTTTCATAAATTCACCTCTAGTAATATTGTAATATTTTTACATGCAAAAAGCTAGGAAATTTAATCCTAGCTTTTGCTAATATTATTTATTTATGGTTATTTCATCTACTGTCATAGAAGGAACACTTATTTTGCCCCCCATAGTTGAATCATAAGTATAAATTCCTTGTGAAACTCCTTTAACAGTTACATTGTCATTTTCTAATATTCTTGTACTACTAATCTTTGGATCATATGCAACCATTAATACTGTATCATAATTTTGGTTAACAGCTATTCTTAAATCAGTTTCTCCGTTTCCTTCTATGACTTGAATTACTTTTCCAGTAAATTTAGCTTTTTTCTCTTTATAATCATCTGGAGTTCTAGCTAACTGATCGTAAGTTATTCCAGTATCATAGGCTTTTCTTTCTGCTTCTTGAGCTGCCGCTTCTTGAGCTGCTGCTTCTTGAGCTGCCTTGGCATCTGCCTCTTCTTTTGCCTTCTTAGCTTCAGCATCAGCTTTAGCTTTCGCCTCATCGTCAGCTTTTTTCTTTGCTGCTACGTATTGTGTTTTACTATTTTCGATATTTGTTTCTCCTGTTTGATATTTGTCTTTGAAATCTTGCTCAAAACTACTAAAATCTGAAATTAAATTATCGGCAAGTTTCTTTTCATCATCACTCATAGTATCATATGTTTTGTCACTATCCAATAATGTTAAATATGAATTTTGTTTATCTTCTAATGATTTTGTTGCCTCTGCCTTTGCTTGTGCATTAACAGTAGCTTGCTTGTGCTCATTAACAGCTCCAAACAATATAAAGAAAACTAAAAAAGGTGCTCCTAAATATAATAAAAGGTTTTTCTTTGTTTGTTTACTCTCTTCTAACCAAAATAAAGCCTTTTGTGGCTTTTTCCACCCTACAACTAAGCCAATTAAAAATATGAAATCTACAATTGCCAAAAAATTTTCCATTATTATCCCCCTTTAACTTTTATATATTAATTGTATATTATTTGGTACGTTTGTCAAATACATTGAAACAAATCTATTTTTAGGCAAAAAAATACGGCTATGAAATTTAATTCTAGCCTTTGTATAGTATATGAGTAATTTGTTAATAATACTAACGCATGAATTTTTTTCCTAAATTTATGGCAACGATAGAGGTAGTGCAAAACAATCATTTGCGCTGCCTCTATTTTATTTAGTTGTATAATATATGAAATTATTGTCAAGTATACTAAATGCATGACTTACCCTATCTATCCTGATATTTTTTTAAAAAGAGGTAGTATTAATTTGCTACCTCTATATTTATGAATTTCTTTCCACTTGAACGTTTAATAAATTAAGGTTATAATAATTCTGCAGAATGGACTGGTGGCAACGAAAGTTGCTGCCTTTTTTTTATAATTTTTATTATATCTTGCTTGTACATAATTAAATTCCAAGTGCTTTTAAAAGCATACCGCCTATAATTTTGCTAAATATTCCCGAAACTTTCATTAATACGCTTGCGAATTGATTGGGAAACATTAATAGCAAAGCTGCTACCACTAAACTGCCAAATGCTCCTGTAGTTTTCCTTTTACTCATATTTTCACCCTTTCTTTGTAAATTTTAAACATATTATACCATATAATAACATAATAATAACATAATTAGGGCAATAAAATAAGCAGTAGTTGGATTGCTCCTGGCTACTGCTTTTTATTATCTCCTTATTTCATTTCCTTCAGTTAATAATTCTTTCCAAGGATCATATAGTTTAAAATATAAGTCTTGTTTAGCACCTTTATCCGCATATTGGTACACTAAATGATTAGGATCCATCAATAATACATAATAAATATTTTCAATTAAATATCCAAACATTCTTCCACTAGAAGTACCAAATGACAATTCATAAAAATCATTTGATTCATTTTGTGGAAACATTATGTTAATGTTAGCATTTATTGATGATAATATTTCTCTTAATTTATTTAAATGTATATCTTCAACTGGATGAAAACGAGCACTTGTACCAGCTCCAATCAAATCACCAATATTCATTGTCGAAAACTTCGTTATTCGTTCAACGCATAGTGTAATCCAAATTGCATAATCATCTATATTCTTAAAACAATTATTAAAAATTTTATTTTTTAAGCATGAACAACTAAAATACTTATATGAAAATATAATAGTTTTTAAATTCCTATCTACCATTTCACCTACTGGAATGCTTTTAGTATTTATATTTCTAGGACTAGTAACGGGTATACTAAATATGTCTTGTTTCTTTTTTATTTTTGATGATTTACTCAACTTGGTTTTTCTCCATCAATTCCCTATAAAAAGATTTTATGATGCTGTCTTTTATAATATTATTACCCGGTTCTTCTGGTTCTAATCCAATTCTAGCCTCTCTCCAAGGCGTTTCATTGTGAGTCATACTTTCTAATTGATCTCCGGTATAACCCTTAAAAGTATTATAAATCATATCTAAAAATTCTGTTAAATTTTCATTTAAATTAACATTTGATTGCTTAGATATATTGTTCCAACCATACATTTTATATTTATGATATAGCTGTGCATTTACAGGTCCATGCACCCAAGCTTCAAAATCATCATCTACCAAGTAATTATCGTATAAAGTTAAATACCAAGCATGTGCATAGTAACAAATCTTTTGTAATTTTTTTTGTGTCATTGCCTCTTTATTCAAAAAGAAATTGGCAACAGTATCTACATCAGTTACACTCCTTTTTCTCATTTTGAAAACCCCCTCAACTAACAATCCCATAAAATATACCTCCTAATTAAAAGTATATAATTATAATATTGTTAATATTAATTATATACTTGGTTACAAATTTATCAATATATATTGACAAAAAAATATATTATTTAGTTAATTTATACAATTACCTCTTTATTATATATTTTAATATTATCCTAAAATCCATAAATATATTCTTAAAATAAATATATGATTTCAATATATTTTATGATAAAAAAAAATAAAGGGTACAGGATTAACTCCCATACCCTTAACACACTCTTGTCATTAACTTATTTAATTACTGTATTTTTGTTGCTACACCATTACTTGCAAATGTATAACCATAAGCAGTAGTATCATGAATCATGCTACCATATGAATATAAACAATAATCTTTGCCTCCATCATTTATCCATCCTGTTTGCATTGCTCCACTTGAATCTAAATAATACCACTCATTGTTTATTTCTTGCCAACCTGTTAGCATAGCTCCACTTGTATTAAAGTAATACCATTTACTATTAATTAGTTGCCAGCTTGTTTTCATTGCTCCATCATTAGCATTACCTAAGAAATACCATGTATTTCCGTCTTGTTTCCAATCATAAAGCATCCAACCATTAGAATCGAATAGATACCATTTTCCGTCTATTTGTTCCCAACCATTCTTAGTATAAGAACCATCATTGTGTTTGTACCACCATTTTCCTGCATTATCTCCAGTGCCTTCTTGCCATTCCCCTGGTGTTGAAGTTACTGTAATTAATACACCCTCTGTAAAGCTATCAATATCACAGTTACAGCTAATTCCGGAAATAGAACCAGTTTCAGTGTATTGATGCCCTACTCTATTGGTAAAGAAATTTGAAGGTAAATTCCAAGGGTCATTATTGTAGTTAGCTTCCCATAATGGCATATCTTTAATAGTGTCCTGTATATCTTCTATGTTGGATATAAATCCTGTATAAGAGTAAATTCCCAATTGTAAAGGACTTAATTGCTTAAAAGCATTAATGAATCTAGTTACATAATCACATAATCCATCAAATTCAGTTTCAATGTCTATCATAGGCACTAAATCCCATTCAAAATCTTTGATTTTTTGATAGAAATTTTGTGCTTGTGCTTCTGGTGCACTGGTTCCATCTAAAAAATGATAAGCTCCAACTTTTAATCCATTACTTTTACAAGCATTATAAAACCCTTCCATAGTGCTATCTTGGAATGTAGCACCTTCTGATGCTTTTACATAAACATATCCAACTCCATCACTTGCTACTTCACTAAAATCAATGCTTCCATTGTTATTACTTATATCTATTCCTTTAATACTACTCATTTTTATTCCCTCATTTCAATATTTTTAATAATAATTCTTGTTGTTCGATTAAAGTGTCAATTTTATTGTGCAAATCTTCTATTATTATTTCAGATTTTAAATTGACTTGATAATCATTTGTAGCAGTTAATCTATCTTTTTCTGATTGACGATTTTGTGACATCATGATTATTGGAGCTTGTATTGCTGCTAAACATGATAATACTAAATTTAAAAATACAAATGGATAAGGATCAAATGCTTTACTACTCAGAATAATAGTATTTGCTATTATCCAAACTACTAAAACTACACCAAAACCTATTATAAATTTCCATGAGCCACCAAATGTAGCTATTTTATCAGCAGTCCTTTGTCCTAATGTTGAGTTTTCATTGTGTACATCCTTTGAAACCTTACGGCTAATTAGTTTATGAATTAATTCTTCACTCATTTTATTACCTCATATCTTTTTATAAAATAAAAAAGATATAGCATTTCTACTATATCTTAGCTTGGACAGTTTATTTTTTAGTTAAATAGACTTTCTAACAATTCTTTAATATTCTCGAATTCTTTTGCTTCATCGTTGCTAGATTCATTTATCAATCTATATATAAGTCCACATTCAACAAATTCTTCAATATCTTTTTTTCTCTTTTCTATTGTTTCTTTCATTTTATCTATTTCTTTATTTATTTTTTCATCTTCTGTTAGTTTTTTATTACTACTATACGTCATCTTGAATTGGGAATTAGGATCAATCAATAAAATTCTATATTTAGATTTATTAATTGAACATTCCATTATCCATACAGCTTCACATCCTGCATACCATTCATCTTCATTATATTTACCCATTGTTATCTTACTAGACCCATATGAAGCTTTTAATTCTTTATCTGACTCATTAACTGAAAATCCTTTTTCCTTAAAAAAATAAATAAATTCTTTTTCGGTATTAACAATATAATTATGTCTTCTTGTGCTAGATAAAGCTTCATATTGCTTACCATATTTGCGTAATTCTTCTGTTAACTCTTCAAGTTCTTTAATTTTCTCTAAATTCATCTCAAATTCTCCTAACAGTAACTGTCCAAGCATATATATTATATGATTATTAGTATATTTAGGAAAGTTTATTGCTTGTTTATTCCAATTTATTAATGTCAAACATTTTCAATTCATCAGATTCATTGAGTTTATTTATTCTTTTACATATATTTAGTGTTATCTCATGTAATTGTTCTAATTCTTCATTAGTAATCATTTTATCAATTTCATTTTCTGGAACTAGTTTTTCTAAATTCAACTCTACATGTATATTTAAATTTGTATTTCCATTCTCTTTTCCTATAAATAAAGTAAATAATTTTTTCTTTTCCATAATTTCATTACTTCCTTTCAAAATAAAAAATAAGAGTAACCCACTATAGGCTACTCTAAAAATTAAGCTTGTGCTATTACTTGACCTGGAATTGTAGCATTGTTTGTTTGTGCTACTGGCACTTGATTAGTGTCTGTAACTTGAGCTACATTTCCTGCATTACTTGCTGATCCTACTGGAACTTGATTGTTATCTGTTGCTTGAGTAGCATTTGCTGCTATTGCAACTAAAGATTGAACTTTGCTTACTTGGTCTTTAAGACTTACATTTTCCGCTTGTAATTGAGTATTTGTATTTTGTAGTTGTTGCAGCAAAGTAGAATTATCTACTACTGCTTGTTTATCTTTGTTTACTTCTCCAGCTATACTTTGTCTTAAGTTTGCAATATCATCTTGTGTTAGTTCTGGGAACTTCTTTAATAGAGCTGCATCGAATTGTTCTGCCTTTGATTTTAATTTTGCTTCTATGCTTGTACTAATTCTGTCATTTTCATTTACCATATTCCATACATTCTTAGCTTCTGTAATTAAATTTTGATTTTTTAATATTTCTGTTTCTACCCCAGATTTAACTAATCTGCTTTCTAATACCTTTGTTATTAATACTAAAATTGATTTTATCATTTTTACATTCCACCTTTTTTATTATTTAATTTTTATCTAATTCATCAATTCTTTTGTGTGCTTGCTTTGAACTTTCTTCAACTCTTGTAATTCTTTCACCCATGGATTCAAATTTATTCTCCTGAGCCTCCATCTTGACTTGAATATTATTTACTCCTTGCGATATAAAGTCCAATTTAGTGGCCATTATAGCCCCTTCTTTAGTTTCTGCTTGTATATCCTTTGTAGCAGTTCTTTTGTAGCCTAATATTCCGATTGCTACACCCAGAATAGTGCATACAATTCCAATAATAGTGCAGATAACTCCAATTGTTGTTGCATTCATACTTCACCTTCCTTACTTCAATTTTTTATAAAAATAAGCAATAAAAAAAGACTTTTGAAAGCCTTTTTTTATTGCTTAAAATTTATTTAATTGTTAACTCTTTTTCCATTCATGATTTCACTCACACTTTTGCTTATTTCTGTATA
>Ga0302140_10004216_pt1 | contig 18292 bp, 14 predicted proteins | sample I_Bog_E1_1_FD_202095 | JGI IMG/M metagenome (GOLD analysis project Ga0302140, IMG submission 202095) | Peat permafrost microbial communities from Stordalen Mire near Abisko, Sweden - I_Bog_E1_1 | ecosystem: Environmental > Terrestrial > Soil > Wetlands > Peat | place: Sweden: Abisko, Stordalen... | reverse complement strand
CGAAATTATGCTGACCACGGTTCCCAACATTACCTTGCAATGGAAAGATAAGGGCGACAGGAAGGGCATGCCGGAGGCGGCGGCGTAAGGCATCACGTGCCGAAGGCTTAAGAGGGCTCTGCGGCTCTCCGCCGAAGTGCTGTCCCCGTTCCTTCATCCGAACAGCCCCACGTGGGAAGAAGACGAAGAAGACTGCGCTCTCCCGCCTTTACCTTCGTCCCCCGCAAACAGAATCTTGTCTCGTAACCCTTTCTACTCATAACCCGCCTCGCAGTTGGGGAAATTCACTTCGAAAAAACAGTTCGACATCGAACATACATCTACAGGGAATCCTGTAATACTCCGCCTCATATGAATCAGCGTGAGGGGGAACGCATTCAGGAACTTTGCGCGCGGATCGCAGTGGAGCAGGATCGCGATAAATTCATGGCGCTCGTGGAAGAGTTGAATCGTGTCCTTGCCTCCGAGAATGACCGAAACAAGCAGAATGAAACAAAAAATCAGGAAGATCGTCCGGAAAAAAGTTGATCTGTTGGGATTAAGAATTGACGATTGCGGAAAAGTTAAAAGTACGCCGATCTTATAGAAGTAAGGAGATGCCTGAGGCCTCTCCTATGCTCCACCAGTTTGAATCAGTAGAAAATGGTGGCGGATATACAGGATTACGGCAATCAAGAGAAAAAGAGTAGCGCATCCAATCAGCATGGAAGGCAAGTACGCGAAGGAAAGCGCAGTCGCGAAAACCGTTGTAAATCAGAACCACAGTTCCATTTTACGTCCCGGCTCCCGAACCGATCACGACGGCAAAGCGGTGACGAACGTCGTTCTCTTATCGATTCCGGACGATGAGTACAACCTGTTCCGGCCATATCTGGAATGGGTAGACCTTCCGCAGTATCAAATCCTGCAGGAACCGGGCCGGAAGATTGATTTCACGTATTTCTTGAATGATGGCATGGCTTCGATCGTTTCGCTGAGCCGCGACGGTAGAAGTGTTGAAGTAGGCATCGTGGGCAAAGAGGGTATGGTGGGGATGTCCCTGACCGTCGGACTGCAACTGACGGCGTTCCGTGCCATTATGCAGATGTCTGGTACCGGGGTGCGTATACCGTCGCAAGTTTTTCAGGAACTTCTGCCCGACGCGCCGAGGTTACGCGCCGAACTCAGCCGCTTCGGACTGATGCACGGCCTGCAGGTAGCTCAACTCGTGGCTTGCAATCGCCTGCATGAAGTGGAGCAGCGCCTGGCGCGCTGGCTGCTGATGTGCCAGGACCGTTTCGATTCCCAGTCGCTGCCCTTGACGCATGAATTTCTGGCGCAGATGTTGGGCTCCGGACGTCCTACCGTTAGCCTGGCAGCGGGCGCACTGGAGAGCGCCGGCCTCATTGAGAATTTGCGCGGCACGGTAAAAATTATCAATCGCAAAAGTCTGGAAGATACGGCCTGTGAATGCTACGGCGTGATTCAGAACTTTAACGGGGGCATGGGATTGAAGTAGGTAGTCTCGAGGATGGCCCCGCTCTTACCGGAACCAGTGATACCCCACGCTGACTTGAATACCGTTGAACTCAGTATTCTTATCGCCCAAGTTTGCGTTGGAGATGTGCGACCACCGGCAGCCAATGTCGGTGAATTGCCGGCCATTTTTCTTGAAGATGCGAATGCCGCCGCCGCCGCGGGCGGTGAAGTTGAAGTCGGAAGTATTTCCTGCCGGCAGATTTGTATTCGTTCGGACCGCACCGCCAGCCAGTTCGATATATGGGGAAGTTCCACGCCAGCGCAAGCTTGAGTTCCAGCGCAGGATCACCGGCTCAAAGCCTCCGCCGTAAATTGGTTGCGGCCGAAACTGGCGGAATAAGGGGATCACGGAGACGGCGTACTCAAACTTTCCCCGCCGCCAGCCATGGCCGCGCTCCCCGGTCAAAGTTTTTCCCACGGAGACGCCGGCCGTAAGAATTTGCGCCTCCGAAAAGTCGTTTAACTTTTCTTCGCCGGTCTCGCCGGCTATCCACAGCCCAAAATCCCACTCTCGATGTTCAGGGAGCGCAACTTGTGCGTACAGGGGACAGACCGCAATCAGCACCAAAACACACAGCGCGGCGCGTCTTGGAGGACCTGAATTTTGTCGAGTTTTCAACCGGCCTTACCCAAGCTACCTTACTCCCAATTTTTAATGAAAGCAGAGAACGGATTTGCGTCGACAGGGCTGAATTTGCCAGGCTGACAGCGTATCTCGAGCGACTCGATCGTTTGCTGGATTTTGCGGCCTGGTTGTTTTTACCTCGGGCTTATTCTGATTGCAACTGCAAATACTTTGTAATACAAATTCGAACGCATGCCCATGGATGACTCAACCTGGTCTGACTCGTTGTCCAAGCGGTCGCATCCCAATATTAAGGCTGATTCGCAAAATTACACGCCGGACTGGCGTCAAAGCAAGTGGCTGGCGATGGCCGAACTGGCCGTGGTCGTTCTCATTTTTATTGCCGACGCCAGGCATCACATTTTCTTCAGCAAAACACCGTGGCTGCTTCTGCTGGGGTGGCTTTCGCTCGGGATCCGCAACGTTGGCTGGCGGGGCGTCGGCATGAAACTCTATCGCAACTGGCAGACTACGCTTGCTGTCGGCATTGCAGCCGGAATTTTATTGGAAGCCATCGAACTGTTCATCACCCAGCCGCTGCTGGTGAAGTGGCTGGGAAAGCAACCTGACCTCGACGTCTTTCGTGTGCTCCACGGCAATGTGAAGTTGGCTCTCTTGGCATTCGTCGGCGCCTGGAGTTTGGCCGCCTTCGGCGAAGAGATGGTGTACCGCGGGTATCTTATGAACCGCGTCGCCGATTTATTCAACCGCACGCGCGCCGCATGGATCATCAGTTTAATCGCCGTCCATCTTGGTTTCGGCCTGGCGCACGCCTACCAGGGCATTACGGGCGTGATCGATGAAGGCCTGATGGGACTTTTGCTTGGCCTGATTTATTTGCGCACGGGCCGCAACCTGGCCGTTCCCATCGTTGCCCACGGAGTTTCGGATTCCATCGACTTCCTGCTTATCTTCCTGGGAAAATATCCCGGCATGTGAAGCAGAGCCCAAACGCCATGGGATTTCGATCTCTCGTCTGTGGGTTACACTAGCTCGCCGCCATGTCGCGATCTGCCTACGATCCCAACGAGCCCTTGACCCAACTTGAAGCGGCCAAGAACCAATTCCACTCAGGCCAAGCCGCGGTCATCATGAAGCTTTTGACGCGACTCTCGAAGCTCGACTTCGCAGATGCGCGCCAAGTCATACGCTTTCACGAAGTCCTGCTCTTTCTCCGCGCCTTCCCGCACACGCTGTCGCTCGTCGATCCGGTGGAAACTCTTCTCGATAACTTCCATTTGCGAATCGAAAAACTTCGTGCGGAGAAATCCGACATGTCTCTGTTCGACGAATTTGACACATCCGGCATCGTGGGCACCACCATGCAGGACATTCTTTCCTTCGATGGGGCGCGCTGGCTCGCGCGCCGCATCCCCGGCAATGTCGAAATCGCCTGGGACGATTATTGGGAGGATTACGACGCCGAGCGTGCGCGCGGCAACACCTGGACGCGCTTCATTCCGCTGCTCGAGGAAGATGCGGACATAGAGGCGAATATCCCGTGGCGGAGTTGGCTCGATGCTGCACGAGGCCGCCAGAATGCGCTGCCCTGGCTGCTGCAGCGCTTCGAGCAACTTCCCCTCTCCGCGCGCCAGCAAGCGGAACTTTACGAATCCCTCCGCCTGCCGATTCGCTGGAAGCTGGAAAATCTTAAGATCTCGCGAACGCGCAATTGGTCGCGTCCGCGACGTTTTTATTTCCACGAGAAGTTGTTTCGGCGAAGTGAGATCTCACTGGATCGCGAACTCGACCTGCCCGCTCCGAAGCTAGAAAAACTTTCTATGGCTTCGGGAGAATTGGCGATCCGGGCGCTGCGCGACTCCATGTTCGTTCGCTATCGCGATCTTTACGGCGCGACCCTTGGCGATCCCCGTTCCGTTGTGCGCGCCGAATTCGGCCGCGGTGTCGTGATGCATCTGTGGGGAATTCCGCCGGACCGGCGGTTGCCGCTGCGCGCCTACGTTTGCGGCTTTACGCTGAAGAACGGCGTCGCGATTAACTATTTCGAAGCCGCCGGCCTTGGCGAATGGATCGAGGTGGGATTCAACACTTTCTACACCTACCGCCAGGGCGAAACGGCATGGCTCTACGCTCAGGCTCTGCGGTGCCTGCGCGCGGTCACGGGCGCGACAGTGATTTCGATTTATCCCTACCAGATCGGAGACGATAACGACGAAGCCATCGACTCGGGCGCGTTCTGGTTTTACCGCAAGCTCGGCTTCCGCTCCGGACGCCCAGACCTGCAAAAGGTATGCGAAAGGGAAGAGGAGAGAATCGCCGCCAATTCCAAATACCGCACGCCGCCACGAACATTGAAACGCCTGGCCCAAGCCCCTATGTTTTATGAAATTGGTAAACCTGCCAGCGCGGCATCTGACGACTGGAATACGTTTTCCACGCGCAAGCTCGGACTGCTCGTCAACCAGAGCATGGCGAGGAAATTCGACGGCGACTGCGAAAAACTTCGCCGTGCGTCGCGGGCTACTGTCGTTCGAACCCTCAAGATCAAACCGTCTCGATGGACTCCGATTCAAAAACAGTCGCTGGAGAGTTGGTCCATGATCCTTGCGCTGATCCCTGATCTCGCCCGTTGGACTCCAGCTGAGAAAACGCAGATGGCCAAAATTATCCTTGCTAAATCGGGTCTTAACGAAATGTTCTACCTGCGCTTGACGCAGCGGCACGCGCGGCTAAGAGAGTCATTGCTGCGCATGGGTTCGGTCGTCAAATCCCCATCTTGAATGTCAAAATTAGGATGCACCGCTTTTCTATCCAGGCGATTGCGCTCGACCACCGACACAGGCTCGCCCAGAAAATCAGCGATTGCCTGCCAGCCCTGCAGCACGGCAGGAGTGGTTATCTGTTCTCTTGTAACCGCGCGCTTCGCCATCAATTTGCCGTCCCTCCGAGCGCACAGATCTGGTGACTGATCGCCTGTCGGCGCTGCTTGCGGTTTTCATACTCAGCAGTCTCAGCCTCGCCCTTCGGCCCGCTCTCATATTTCGCATCCTGATCTTTTATCAATGCCAGTTCCTGCAAAAGTCCCATCATCTCTGCCGCTTTTGCGCTCATTGCTGTCTCCATGCGGTAAGGATCGGTCAATGCCGAATCTAAGATGCTGTGGAGACGGAAAACGTCACTCCGTCCAATACCGGAGCGCAGCCTGCAAGGTGCTAAAGTCGTTAATATTCCATGCATCCCATCCTCCTCTACGACGGCGTCTGCGGACTCTGCAACCGCTTCGTCCAGTTCATCCTGCGCCGCGACCGCAATAGCATCTTTCGTTTCGCCTCGCTGCAGAGTTCCGTCGCAGCCCGCATTCTGGCCCGCCACGGCGTTCAACCTGCCGACCTTGACACGGTCTACCTCGTCCTCGACGCCGAACTTTCCAGCGAGAATCTGCTCGCGCGCTCCGCCGCTGTGCTTTATGTACTTGGCCAGCTTACAATCCCATGGCGCGCGCTGGCAGCTGCCTTGACCGTGGTTCCCCGATTCCTGCGAGACCTTGCCTACAACGCTGTCGCCCGCCATCGCTACCGCATTTTCGGACGCTCCGACGTCTGCACAATGCTGCGTGACGTAGATCACAAACGCTTTCTCGACCAGTAGTAGTAAAATGTCGCGATCGGGCCATCGACCTGATTACGACCAGGGACGGCCAACCGCGAACGGTCGACGACCAAGACCAACGACGAGAAACTTCCAAGACGAGGCTTCTATTCTATGTCCACCAAAGCTTTAGACGATCTTCAGGCCAGCAGCATCGATTCCATTCTGCAAGAGCAGCGCAGCTTTCCGCCGCCGCCGGAATTCAGCCGGAATGCCCACATCAAGAGCGTCGAAGAATACGATCGGCTCTACAAAGAGTCGATTGAGGATCCGGACACATTCTGGAGCCGCATCGCGAGCGAACTGCACTGGTTCAAGAAGTGGGACAAAGTTCTCGAGTGGAATCTTCCCTGGGCCAAATGGTTCGTCGGTGGCCAGCTCAATCTTTCTTACAACTGCCTCGACCGGCACGTGCAGAGTGCGCGCAAGAATAAAGCCGCCATCGTATGGGAGAGCGAACCCGGCGAAATTCGAACTTACACCTACCAGCAACTGCATCGCGAAGTGCAGAAGTTTGCCAACGTGCTGAAGGGGCTTGGGGTAAAGAAGAATGATCGCGTTGCCATCTACATGGGCATGACTCCTGAACTGCCCATCGCGATGCTGGCCTGCGCTCGCATTGGCGCGCCGCACACGGTAATTTTCGGCGGATTCTCATCGAATGCGCTCATCGACCGCATCCACGATTGCAGTGCTACCGCCGTGATCACGCAAGACGGATCGTATCGCCGCGGCGCCGAAGTCAAACTCTTTCCGGCAGTAGAAGAAGCGCTCAAATCCTGCCCCGGCGTGAAGAACGTGGTCATCTATAAGCGCACTGGCACGGCCATCAACACCACGCCCGGCCGCGATCACTGGTGGCATGAACTGATGGCGACCGCGTCCGACGTTTGCCCCGCCGAGCCGCTCGACGCCGAGCATCCTCTTTATATCCTTTACACCTCCGGCACCACAGGCAAACCCAAAGGTGTGGTTCACACTACGGGCGGATATTCTGTAGGCACCTACCTCACCACGAAATGGATTTTCGATCTCAAGGAGGAAGACACCTACTGGTGTACCGCTGACATCGGATGGGTTACCGGCCATAGCTACATTGTCTATGGACCGCTGCAGAACGGCGCTACGAGCCTGATGTATGAAGGCGCGCCGAATCATCCCGAGCCGGATCGCTTCTGGTCGATCATCGAGCGCCACAAGGTCAACATCTTTTACACTGCGCCCACAGCGATTCGGACTTTCATGAAATGGGGTAGCCAGTGGCCGAAGAAACACGACATGAGCAGCCTTCGTCTGCTCGGCACGGTCGGTGAGCCCATCAATCCTGAGGCCTGGATGTGGTATCGCGAAATGATCGGCGGCAACCGCTGCCCGATTACGGATACATGGTGGCAGACCGAGACCGGCAACATTATGATTGCTCCCATCCCCGGGGCAATCGCGACCAAGCCGGGATCGGCCACGAAGCCATTTCCCGGAGTCGCTGCCGAGATTGTCACGATGGATGGCCAGCCCGTGCCGCTTGGCTCGGGAGGATTTCTGGTCATCACGAAGCCCTGGCCGGGAATGCTGCGCACCGTGTATGGCGATCCCGATCGCTACGTTAAAAATTATTGGTCGCAGATTCCCGGCTACTATTTCACTGGCGACGGCGCGCGCCGCGATAAAGACGGATATTTCTGGATCATGGGTCGGGTTGACGACGTTCTCAATGTCAGCGGACACCGCCTTAGCACGATGGAAGTTGAATCGGCTCTGGTCGCGCACGAAGCGGTCGCAGAAGCGGCGGTGGTGGGACGTCCTGACGATGTGAAAGGCCAGGCGATCTCGGCCTTTGTGACGCTGGAGCAGGGGCGAAAGCCGACGCCGGAACTGAAAGAAGAGTTGCGCAAGTGGGTGGCGAAAGAAATCGGAGCGCTGGCCAAGCCCGACGACATCCGATTCACCGACACACTGCCGAAGACGCGCAGCGGCAAGATTATGCGCCGACTGCTCCGCGAACTCGCCAGCAGCGGTGAAGTGAAAGGCGACACCACCACGCTGGAAGATTTCGGCGTCATCGCCAAACTGAAGGAGCAGGACGAAGTCTAAAATTAGAATGGGTCTGTTCCTGAGGGATCGCGCGAGCTATGTACTTCGAACAGTTCTACCTGGGATGTTTGGCGCATGCTTCCTACATGCTGGCCTCGGAAGGCGAGGCTGTGGTGGTCGATCCGCAGCGGGATGTGGAGATTTATCTCAAGGCGGCGGAAACCAATCGGGTCGCGATTCGCCACATCTTCGAAACTCATCTTCATGCCGACTTCGTTTCTGGACATCAGGAACTGGCTTCGCGGACCGGGGCCAAAATTTATATCGGAGCCCAGGCCGGCGCCACTTTCCCTCACGTTGCAATGCAGGATGGCTTTGAATTGCGAGTGAGCAAGATGCGGGTCAAAGCTCTCGAAACGCCAGGGCATACGCCGGAGAGCATGTGCTTCGTGATTACAGATGAAGAAAAGTCGGCCGCGCCCTGGGCAGTTCTGACCGGCGACACTTTGTTTTTGGGAGATGTAGGGCGGCCGGATCTTTCGAACCGCTGCACTCCGGCGCAACTTGCAGGCATGCTGTATGAGAGTCTGCATGGAAAATTGTTGACACTGGCCGATGACGTTCTCGTTTATCCGGCGCACGGGGCGGGGTCGCTGTGTGGACGCAACATGCGGGCGGAACGCGTCTCGACAATCGGAACCGAGCGTCTGACCAACTATGCGCTGCAAATTAAGAATAGGGACGATTTCGTAGCGCAGTTGACCAGCAACCTGCCGGCGCGTCCCGCTTATTTTTCGCAGGATGCGGAAATCAATCGCAAAGGAGCGGCCGCGTTATCCGATCTGCCCGCACTAGCTGCAATCGAACCAGCGGAGCTCAAGAAGATTTTGGACGATGGTGGGATCGCGATGGACGTGCGTCCGGGCGAGCGGTTCGCCGCGGGGCATGTGCCGGGTTCGGTGAACATTGCTTTGTCGGGACAGTTCGCATCGTGGGCTGGAGCGTTGTTGGGACTGAATGCGTGCCCCGTGTTGATCGCGGAATCGGATGAAGCGGCGGCAGAGGCGCGGATGCGGCTGGCCCGCATTGGACTCGAAGATGCGCAGGGCTACTTGCGCGGAGGCGTTGCGGCTTGGGCGGAAACGGGATTGCCCTTAACCTCACTGCCTGAGATCAGAGTGGAAGATTTAAAAATCCAACTGCAAGATTCTCGCCTGCAGGTTCTCGACGTGCGCCGCGAGTCGGAGTGGGAAGGTGGGCATATCGCTGGCGCTTCCTGGTGGCCTCTCGATAACTTCAAAATCGCTCCGCCCGAAATCGATCGCAATCTACCCGTCGCGGTGCACTGCAAAAGCGGGTATCGCAGCATGATCGCTTGCAGCTTGTTGCAGCGCGCCGGTTTCCAGAATGTGATCAACGTGACCGGGGGCTTCGACGCGTGGATACTGGGGCATCTGCCGGTGGTGAGAGAGAAGCCGGTCGAGGTCTGAGTCTCTACGTTCTGTGGCAATTACTCCACAAAACTTTACTTGAGATCCCTCATTCGCGCACGACATGCGGATCGACTGCGGGTTCGATTCAGCAGATCGTCCGCCACGCGATCACCAGAATAGGCGCGAGATCTACAGGGAGTTCGATCATGCGCATCCACTGTTCGCGGCTACTCTTGATTTCCACGCTAATGCTGAGCGGATGCTCTTCCGTTCAAGTCCACCTCGGGATGAAAGTTTATCTGGAAAAAATCCCAGTCACCTCCATGCAGGCCAGCCTTCCGAAGGGGACAGGAATCGGTCCGGGAGAGAAGTTGCCGCTCATCGTAACCTTCACCGAACAAGACGGCAAGGTTCTTACGACCGAGGGCGCAGGCCACGGAAAGATCATGTGGAACGAACTCAACGTAACGGCGACCGTTGCCACTGTAGACAAGAAAGGGAATGTTTCGTTAGCAAAAGATCCGCGGATCAGCGACGGAAAAGTTCCGCACATCTCGATTACTGCGCCGAGCCATCCCGAGTTGCATACTGACCTCGACATTCCGGTGCGCTACGACGAAAGGTATGTGGCGAATTTCTCAGGGAGCAAAGGCATGGATGGCTCGAGCGGGAGCGACGGGATGAGCGGCTCCAGCGGGAGTTCGGGATCGATGGATCCGAATAATCCTTCTGCCGGCGGAAATGGCGGGGATGGAACGGACGGCTCCAATGGTGGAGATGGCGGCCGCGGCGGAGATGCGCCGCCGGTCCAGGTTCGCGTGGCATTCCGCGCGGGAAGTCACCCTCTCTTGCAGGTGAGTGTGTCTGCGGCCGGACATCAGAAATTCTATCTGGTAGATCCGCAGGGCGGTTCGCTCTCGGTGAAAGCTGATGGCGGGGCGGGCGGACAAGGCGGCCGAGGTGGTCGCGGAGGCACAGGCGGTTCGGGTGGCATGGGCTCGCCCAGCGGATCAAGCGGGCGCAACGGCCTTGACGGCCGCAGCGGGTCGGACGGCCCTCCCGGCAAGGGCGGAAGTATTACCGTTACGTACGATCCGCAGGCGAAGTCTTATTTGTCCGTCATTTACCTGTCGAATTCAGGCGCACCAAAACCTGTATTTCAGGAGCAAGCTGTACCTGCGCTGTGGTGAGTGGAGTAAGTTCCACACATTCTGCGCCATCCAGGCTCGATGAGCCCGATCCTTCCCGGACGCGGTAAACTTCCTTAAGGCCGCAGGGACGGCCTCCGATGAAAACTGCAAAACTGGCGAAGTCCTACCGCGTTGACGACGGCAAACATTTCAAGCTGAAAGATTTCGATCCCGCCGATACGGCGCACTGGAAGTCCGTCGACGAAGCGAACGATCATCTGCAAAAAGACATTGAGTGCATGGAGGACTTGCAGGCGAAGCTCTACGCGCAGGACTCGTGGTCTCTGCTGCTGATATTTCAAGCCATGGATGCCGCAGGCAAGGACGGCACCATCAAGCATGTCATGTCGGGAGTGAATCCCGAGGGCGTGCAGGTGTATTCGTTCAAGCAGCCCTCGGCGAAGGAGTTGCAGCACGATTTTCTGTGGCGGACCACAATGAACTTGCCGGAGCGCGGGCGCATCGGTATCTTTAACCGGTCGTACTACGAAGAGGTTTTAGTGGTGCGGGTCCACTCCAAGTTGCTGGAGGCGGAAAAGCTTCCGCCTTCGCTGCTGACGAAGAACATCTGGGACGAACGCTTCGAGGATATCCGCGCTTTTGAGCGGCACATGGCGCGCGGCGGGACTGTGATCCGAAAGTTTTTTTTGCACCTTTCGAAGAAAGAACAGAAGAAGCGCTTTCTGGCACGACTCGATGAACCGCAGAAGAACTGGAAGTTTTCCGCGGACGATATTCATGAGCGTAAATATTGGGACGATTATCAGAATGCCTACGAAGAAATGATCCGCGGAACCGCGAGCAAACATGCTCCGTGGTATGTCATTCCCGCGGACAACAAATGGTTTACGCACCTCGCCGTATCGGCTGCCATTGTTGAGGCGCTGGAAGATTTGAAACTTTCGTATCCAAAGGTTGGCGCGGCCCAAGGGAAAGCGCTCGCGGCGGCGCGAAAACTGCTGGAAAAATGAGTGAACGAATCGATCTAATGTATCCGGGGAAGCTTTGCATTCTGTGAACGTGGCATTACCATAGCAAGGATTCATTTCTCGGTTTCTTCAGGTTACCGATCTCAGGGGGCAGCAACATGGCTGGCATCAATCGCTATCAGGGGAAGAAGTCTGCGATATTTTCGGGGAGCATGCGGCTGGTGTTGCTTGGCGCATTGACCATCCTGGCTGGAGGTGCAGCTTGGGCGCAAACCAAACCGGGTCGGCAATCGAAGGCTGTCGATCCCACGCAAACCACCCCTGCGCCGGCCGTGAATTCTGGCGATAAGAAGCCCAGCGTCGAAGAGGAATCGACTAAGCCCGAGGACAAGCTTTTCAAAGGCATGAAGTATCGCCTGATCGGCCCATTCCGCGGCGGACGCTCGCTCACGGCGGCGGGCATTCCGGGCGATCCCACTACGTATTATTTTGGCGCGACCGGCGGCGGAGTCTGGAAGTCCACCGACGGAGCGCAGACCTGGTCGCCGATTTTCGATAAAGAGGGAAGTGGCGATATCGGCAGCATCGCGGTGGCGAATTCCGACCACAACACAATCTATGTCGGTACGGGCGAGGCCTGCATCCGGGGAAATATTTCTCACGGGGACGGAGTTTATAAATCTCAAGATGGGGGCAAGAGTTGGAAGAATGTTGGCCTGAAAGACAGCCGCGCCATCGGCAAGGTCATCGTCAATCCTACGAATCCTGACATCGTTTTCGTGGCGGCGTTGGGACACCCTTACGGGCCGAATTCGGAGCGTGGGATTTTCCGTACGACCGATGGCGGCAAGACCTGGGAGAAAGTTTTATACAAGGACGAGAACACCGGCGGCATCGACGTGGCCTTCGATCCGCATAATCCCAATGTTTTGTTTGCGGCGCTCTGGCAGGCGCGGCGAACCTCCTGGAATATGTCGGACGGCGGCCCAGGCAGTGGACTCTATCGTTCCGGCGATGGCGGCTCAACCTGGAAGCGGCTCGAAGAACATGGATTACCGAAAGGACCTTACGGGCGTATCGGCATCGCTGTGGGCGCGAACTCTGATCGAGTTTATGCCTTAATCGAAGCACGTAATCCCGACGGCGGATTGTATCGCTCCGATGATGGCGGCGAGAGTTGGGATTTCGTGAATCCCAGCCACAGCTTGTGGCAGCGGCCCTGGTATTACATGCACATCATCGCCGATCCACGGGATGAGAACGTGGTTTATATCATGGATGTGGAAGCCTTTAAATCCACCGATGGCGGGCATTTATTTAACAAGGTGAAAGTTCCGCACGGAGATAACCACGGACTGTGGATCGATCCGCGGGATACGCGGCGCATGATTGCGTCGAATGACGGCGGAGTGACGATCACGCTTGACGGCGGAAAAAGTTGGACGCGCGAGGATAACCAGCCGACGGCACAGTTCTACCACGTGACTACGGACAACGCGGTTCCGTATCGCGTCTATGGCGCGCAACAAGACAGCGGGACTGTGGCCATCGCGAGCCGCAGCGATGACGGAGCTATTGACCGCTCCGATTGGTATGACGTGGGCGGAGGAGAAGCGGGGTACATCGCGCCTTATCCTCTGGATCCCAACATCGTTTATGCCGCTGACTATCAGGGAAATATCACTCGGTACGACAAGCATATTGGGCAGGTGAAGGCGATTACCGAGCAGCCGGAACTTTCTGATGCGCACGGGGCCGCGTATCTGGAACATCGTTTCCAGTGGACGGCGCCGGTGCTGATCTCGGCGCACGATCCCAACACGCTCTACCATGCGGGCGAGCGTTTGTTTAAGACCACGGACGCGGGCGTGCATTGGACCGCGATCAGCCCGGACCTCACGCGCAACGACAAGAGCAAGCAACAGCCCTCGGGCGGGGATATTACCCTCGATGACACAGGCACCGAATACTACGACACGATTTTTGCCCTTGCCGACTCGCCGCTGGCCAAGGGACTGATTTGGGTCGGCACGGATGATGGGTTGATCCAGATTACCCGCGACGAAGGAAAAAACTGGGCCAACGTCACCCCGAAAGATATGCCGGAGTGGAGCCGAGTCAGCCAGATCGAGGCTTCCCCGCGGAATGCGGGCACGGCCTACGTTGCAGTGGATCGCCATCAGAATGACGACCTGCGGCCCTACATTTACAAAACCAGTGACTACGGCCAGACCTGGGCGAAGATCACCAACGGAATTCCTGAAGGCAGTTTTGTGCGGGCGGTGAGGGAAGATCCGAAGAAGCCCGGACTGCTCTATGCGGGCACGGAGAACGGGGTTTACGTTTCCTTCAACGATGGTGCGGATTGGCGGTCGCTGAAGTTGAATCTGCCCAGCACGCCGATTCACGACCTCGTGGTCAAAAACGACGACCTCGTAGTTGCGACGCATGGGCGCGCGTTCTGGATTCTGGATGACATCAGCCCGCTGCGCCAGTTCAGGGACGACATTGGGGCAAAGGATATGCACCTTTACGCGCCTGGCGTGGCCTATCGCATTCAGGCCGGACAGGTCAGCGAGCGTCATGCTTCGAAGCGGACAGGACAGAATCCGCCCGACGGGGCTGTCATTTACTTTTATCTGAAAGATGCGCCGAAGGCGGATGCCGAGACCAAGTTGGAAATCCTGGATGCGTCGGGAAAAACCATCCGCAAGTATTCCAGCATGGAAACTAAGCGGTTGGATGAGCCGCCCGATCCGGATGACAAGAAACCGGAAAAAGAAATCAAAGCCGAAGCAGGATTAAATCGCTTCGTATGGGATCTGCGGTATGAAGAGGCGCATCAAGTTCCCGGCTACTACCTTTGGGAGTATGACAGCGGGGCGCGCGGACCGGTGGCGGTTCCGGGGCAGTATCAGGTGAGGTTGACGGTGGGCGGGCAGAGCCAGACTGCGCCGTTCGAAGTTAAGTTAGATCCGCGCGTGAAAGTAAGTGCGGCGGATCTGGCGCAGCAGTTCGATATGCTGATGCAGCTTCATGAGCAGATCAATAACGTTTACGACGCGGTGAATCAGATACAAGACGTTCGCTCGCAAGTAGCCGGCTTGAAACGGCGGTTGCCAGAGAACGCCAGCACCAAGCCGATAGCGGCTTCCGCCGAGGAACTGGAGAAAAAACTGGTGGCCGTACGGGACCAGTTCATCAACTTGACCATCAGCGCGAACGAAGATTCCCTGGCGTATCCGCCGCAGATTGACGCCAGGCTTGCCTATCTTGCCATGGATGTAAGCACGGCCGATTCCGCTCCGACCGAAGCAGAGCAGTTGCAGTTTGAAAAACTAAAACGGCAAAGTGGGGAACTGCAGAGCCGTTGGGATGACCTGCAGCGGCGCGATCTGGCGGCCTTCCGCAAGCTGACGTCAGAAAATAATCTTTCGACGGTCGTAGTTCCACCCGCTGGACAAACCAGCGAGGAAGAAAATCTGGACGCTCATTAACACAGACGCTCCTTAAATTGAGTGTGAGGCATTGAGCCGTCAGACTGCCTATAGTCCGGTTCGGGCGCCCTATTACTTCCGTGCTACCCCCGTAGCACGGTTGTGCCTTGCGCGCCTGCCCGACCGCTGCTATTTTGCCGATAGTGATGCTGATCCTCCCCTGAGGTGATAGCCGAACTGGATGTTTGGGGGTGTTATGAGGTTCATGCATCTGTGTTACGCAGCTCTGGGCTTTGCGGTGGCTCGCTGGGTATTTAAGCGGCAGCCGGTAGTCGATCCCGTCTCGCGTTTCCGTTCTTCGGGGCTACTGTAAAGAGCTTGGGCTAAGTTTGGGCGCGCGCGCCCGTTGCGCCTCCATTTCGTCAGCGCGCGCCCCACTTTCTTCTTCTCGTTTCTCGTCCGCATAAGTCGTAGCCCCAAGGTGTACCGCAGTTATCTGCCTATCTCCGTTTTCTCTCACTACAATCCTGGCAGGGTCGTTGCGGTTTGCTGCCGCAATCGCCTTCCATTTTCTCGTGCCAGTGTTAACACCATACCGTCACCTTCTTTTTCTCCTACTGATCTGCGGGGTGTTTCTGCCTGCAAGTGCTTGGGGGCAGTATGAACCGGGAGAGGCGCCGCTGGGCGATGTGGCGCGCAGTTTTCGGAAAAAACCCGTTGCTTCGGATGCGGTGATCGACAACGACAATCTGTCGAAAGTCGTCGAAGATGGGGAAACGCGTCACGCCGCCGGTGCGTCACCAGTGTTCTCGCTCGATCCCGGCGGGAAAAATTTTCGCGTTTCCTCTCCCGACGTGACCTGCAGTCTGTCCTTCACGGCGAAAACCAGTTCACTGCTTTCCGATCCTCTGCTGTTGGATGACCTGCCGCGAACGGAGTTGGCTAAACTCGATGGTCCGGCAACATTGGACGGTGATTCTTTACAGATTTCCCTGCATAACGGAACTTCGTGGCTACTGCGCGAGGTTGTGATTGGGTTGACGATCGTGAGACGCAGCGAGCCGGTTGAGGCAACTTCTTCTTACGGGCAGCCTCGCATTATTCCCGCGGCAGCGAGTGGGTCTTCACAGCAGGTGCCGGACTCATCGCAGAAGCAACCTGACGTTACGATGCTCTTGCACGTCAAAGGGTCGGCGGCTCCTTTGACCACGGCCATTTTCCGAACTCCGTTGAACTTTGCTCTCTTTCCCGATCAGGAATGGCATTGGGCGATCATAAGGGCCAAGGGTGTTGCGCCGCAGGAACCGCCGGAGGCAATCACTGCGGGCACTTTGGCCGAGCCTTCCGATAACGCCGCGCAGAGTCCAATTTTGAATTCGGTGCCGGCGCTTGATCCGAATGCCGCTGCGCACTGAGCGTGGGGCTGTTGGAAAAGAGCTTTTAACCGCGAAGATCGCAGAGAAAATCCGCAGAGGCCGCAGAGAAGGGATCGATTTTCTCTGCGATCTCTGCGGTTAAAAGCTCTCCTGTTAATCGATTCAGAGGGAGCTTCCTCGTGCTAAACTGACCTCAAATCCCACTCCCAGAAAAGGACAGCCGATGAAATTCGGAGTCATCATTTTTCCCGGTTCCAACTGCGATCACGATGCTTTCTGGACCATTCAACAGATTGCCAGGCAGCCGGTCACTTTTCTGTGGCACGAATCCCACGATTTGGAAAACTGTGATGCCGTCATCGTTCCCGGAGGTTTCGCCTATGGCGACTACCTGCGCACGGGTGCGATCGCGAAATTTTCTCCGGTGATGGAATCGGTGCGCCGTTTTGCCGAAGCCGGAGGATTGGTGCTGGGAATCTGCAATGGCTTTCAAATTCTCTGCGAGTCGGGACTGTTGCCCGGAGCGCTGATGCGCAACACCGGCCTGAAATATGTTTGCAAGCCGGTGCAGGTGCGAGTCGAAAATACCGCGACTCCGTTTACCAATGCATGCTCGCAAGGAGAAGTTTTAACCATCCCCATTGGCCACATGGAAGGGAATTATTTCTGCGATCAGGCTACTTTGGAAGAGTTGCATCGCGACAACCGGATCGTCTTCCGTTACGTGACTCCGTCCGGCGAAGCTGTGGCATCCGCTAATCCAAATGGCTCGCTGGACAATATTGCTGGCATCTGCAGTCCGGGAGGCAATGTGGTGGGCATGATGCCTCATCCCGAACGATCCTCCGAGCCGGAACTTGGTGGCGTTGATGGAATGAAAATTTTTCACTCCATGGTCGGTGCGATGGCGAACAGATGAAAGTGTAATTTTCTCTTTGATAATCTCCAGAGTTGATGGTATTGTCTCCGCGAGCGCTTCCCCGCTTCGACCCCAGGAACTTAAACGACCGATTCAGCACAGGGAGGAGTGTGTCTTATGATGGCGAAGCAAATCTTGGATTCTTTTTCCGAAACCTTGATGCAGGATGAACGCGTTCTCAGCTCGCGCGAGCGGGAGCTGCTGGTGTGTATCCTGCAAAACGCGAGGGCGACTTCTGGATCCGGCCTTGAAACTCAAGCCGCAGTATCCGCAGTCATCGCGCGTTCCGTGGGTGAAACCGTGGCGCAACGGGCCTTTACTCTGCTGGGCGGCAGTATAGTGGAACAGATTCTGGCAGGATCAGGAACCTCTGCCAGCGCAGAAGAAAGTCGCGCCGGGAACGCGATTTACCTTACCGTCCCTGCAACAGGTCCGCAGCCACCGAGTGGACCGCAGCCGCCGTCGACGACCCCGCTGAAAAATCCGCCGGGACCGCAGCCTCCAAGTGGACCGCAACCGCCATCGAGCAGTCCCTTGAAAGATCCAATAGGGCCGCAACCGCCGAGCGGACCGCAGCCACCGAGCGGCCTTCATCCTCTGACTGTGAGTAAGCGTGGAAACGGAGTGGGAGCGCTCGATGCCCCTACAATTCCAAAATCGCAGTGTGTAGTTTTGGATGAGTTTCTGGCTCCGCAAGAACTCGATGAGCTCATTGCTTACACATTGCGGCATGAAGCTGACTTCCAGACCAGTGAAGTTATTTCGCCCAGCGGAGAGCCGGGAGTCACCGACTACAGCCATCGCCGATCGCGAGTGCTCATGGATTCGGGACAGCATGAGAATATGATCCTGGATCGAATTCGTGGAGTGCTGCCGCGAGTGTGCGATCAACTTGGCATGGAACCATTCGCGGTAACTCGCACAGAAGCGCAAGTCACCGCCAGCAACGACGGGGATTTTTTCGGCGCTCACTGCGACGATGCCCAGGAGCTGATTGCCTCTCGTCATCTCACCTTCGTTTATTTTTTTCATGGCGAGCCTTGCCGCTTTGAAGGCGGAGAGTTGCGTCTCTACGACTCGCGAGACAACGGACAGGACACCTTCGGCGGTCATCAGACGATCGTGCCGCGGCAGAATCAAATCGTGTTCTTCCCGTGCTCGGTTTTGCACGAGATTACCGCGGTGCAGTGCCCGTCAAAGGCATTCGCGGAAAGCCGCTTCACTT
>Ga0302140_10004215_pt1 | contig 18293 bp, 16 predicted proteins | sample I_Bog_E1_1_FD_202095 | JGI IMG/M metagenome (GOLD analysis project Ga0302140, IMG submission 202095) | Peat permafrost microbial communities from Stordalen Mire near Abisko, Sweden - I_Bog_E1_1 | ecosystem: Environmental > Terrestrial > Soil > Wetlands > Peat | place: Sweden: Abisko, Stordalen... | reverse complement strand
TAGTCGCCGGTGCCGGTTGTGACGGTCGTGGTATCGATGTTCGTATCGAGATTATGAGCAATGATTGTGGCTTTCGTCACAGTAGCCCCGGATGTGTCTGAGACGCGTCCCGTGAACTCCTGCGCCGCCAGTAAACTGGCCGGCATCAGAAGCCCCATCATGAGCAGCATTCGTGTCTTTTTCACTTGAGCCTCTTCTTGATTGTTTGTAATTTGGATACGTTTTCATTCCACGCAAACCTAGCGAGGCTCTGACGGCCTCGGATTGGGATCTCTTCAGTTGTGTGGATGTACTGGCATCGCACTGTGTCTCTTGAAACTCAACGAAGGCAAAGTCCTACAGTGGTCGAGCGCGGAAACGTATACTTATCGGTGAAAACGTAAACATTTGGAGCGACACAAAAGTACTCTTGAGAGAATATCGATGTCAAGAGAGCTTTTTAACTTGCCGTAAATGTTCCCGAAACGGTATCTGCTGATCTCAATTTGAGAAGAGCTGAACGCCGCTATCTCTTTTTCTCCCAACGCTCATCGTGCCGGTCGTCGTGATACAGAATGGCTGTAACGCGGCCTTGGGGATCATGTTCGAATGTAAGGCGCGTCAAGCTTCCTGTGGGGTAGAAGAAGGTGCTGGCAGATTCTGCCTCGATCTCCGAAACGTCACCTTGTCCATTGCGCAGGAAGATTTGCTCGCCCTGTCTCTGGATGGTCGCCACGAGTACATTGCTGCTATCCCGGTATTCCCCGACGTAGCTGTCCAGCAGAGAGGGCGGCAATTTAATAGCCGGTGGATGCAGGGGAATCGTGAGACGTTCTGCCAGAGGAGGCAGCGGGGTTTCAGTCGAGGTGGGTTGCCCCGGTTGCGCTGTGTGAACAGGTTGGCCTTGCGCATTGAGGTGGTGCGAGAGCAGCCAGCGGGGCAGCTCCGGTTCGTTGAAAGCGCGGGTCCAGCAGTCATGTTTCAGCCCCTGGTAGACCCAAAGGCGCACGTGACCGTTCTCAGCTTTGAGGGCATCGAACATCAGCTCACTCTGCCGGGGAATAACGGTCGTGTCATCCGAGCCGTGAAAGAGCCAGACTGGGGTTCGTCCGAGACGATGGGCATATTCAGCAGGCAGGGTGGTGGATTCGCGCCAGCGATCCGGTGCATAGCTCCAGAAAATACCAGTGGAGGCCAGAGCAATCGCTGCCCAGCGATGGGGATAGTCGCGGGCCAGTTCCCATGCTCCATAACCGCCGAGAGAGAGTCCGACAAGGTAAGTGCGGTCCGGGTCCGCCTGAAATTCACGTTGTTCCTGATCGAGCGAGGCCAGGGCCATCTCCAGCATGTCAGGATCCGTCCAGAAATGGCGCTGCGGGCATTGCGGCATCACTATGATGAATGGCCAACGTTCGGGATGGTCGCGCACCTGCTGCGGTAAGCCGATCTGTGTCTGCCACATGCCTTCACTACCGCGTTCTCCCCGGCCGTGCAGGAAAAGTATGATCGGCCATTTTCGCAGGGGCTTGCCAAGGATCGCAGTCGATTTGGCGTCACTTCCCTGACGTTTGTAGTCTTCGGGCAGATACACCTGAAATTTGTACGGAACGCCTTGAATCTCGAGAGTTCGATTCAGAAACCCGGTTTCCTGGACCGGAGCAGGAGCGAGTTTAGCCGCAGCTTGTGAAGCCAAGGTGGTGGTAACAAAAATAGCTGCAGCCAAAACGGCCAGCCCAGCCCTGCATGGTCGGCGGAATGGATGCATGACTTTCATCCAAACACAGTACGCGCAGGAATGAAAGAGAGTAGTGGAGGATGGGACGGCTCATCCAACGAGCGGCCGTCCATGTTCCGGTGACGATCAGGCTGTTGCGCTTATCAGGCAAAACGCGGCACCTTGTGGATCGACGGCCTGGACGATCCAGCTTCCACCAGGCACCTGGTGCGGTCCGTTAAGAACATTGCCGCCGTTTGTCTTAATTCGCTCCACGGCAGCGTCCGCACCGTCCACCTGGAAGTAATAGTTCCAGAAAGGCCCCGGCACGGCTGGAGGTTTGGTCATGATACCCCCATTCGGAATACTGTCCACATCGAATACCTGATATGTGCCCATCGGTCCCATGTCGTGAGCTTCTCCTTTTTCCCAGCCGAACATCTGGGAGTAAAAGTCGAATGCCGCACCACCGTCGGCCGCCATGAGCTCCCGCCAGCCGATAGTTCCTGCTGTGCCGGGAGCAGGTGGATTGGGTATGGGCGTCATTGCCGGATTCGACGTGAATAGAACGAATGGTGCGCCTTGAGGATCGACCATGACGACGAAGCGAAGCATTCCGGGGACGTCAACCGGCCCTTTGTGCAAGGTTCCGCCAGCCGCCACAACTTTGGCCGCGTGAGCGTCGACGTCGGGAACATGGATGTATCCAATCCATGCAGGGGTCGGACCTGCCTCCTGGGGAAGCGTCATCATACCGGCCATCCCGTGGTCTCCGATATTGAACGTTGTGTAGGGCATGGCAGGCATTCCGACATCCTTGGCGGTCCAACCGACAACGGAGCTGTAGAATTTGCCGGCGGCATGTGTGTCAGTGGTCATGAGTTCATACCAGCTAAATTTATCTTGCAAATTAGCCATAACAGAGATCTCCCTCAAAATTTTGGACGCGCACTAGCAGCGTCGAATTTGACTCGGAATGTTGATATCAACATAATCTGACTATGTCAAATGAATTTGCGCTGTTGCAGAATGGGCAGGTGAATACTGCGGAAGTTCCTTTTTCAATGACACTGTATGTACGCGATAACTGCCTTTGTCTGCATGTGCAGAGAGCCGCGCGTATCCTGGCCCGGCGATTCGATGCGGCTTTGAAACCGGTAGGTCTTACCAATGGACAGTTTTCACTCTTGATGAGTTTGAACAGGCCGAGCATGCCGGGGGTTCCGAAGGCTACTGTCGGCTCAGTCGCAGAATTGCTGGGAATGGATCGTACAACACTGACAGCCGCTGCACGCGTCCTTTTCAATCGCGGGCTGATGACTGTTGAAGCAGAGCCCGATGACCGTAGGAGCAAAATTCTGAAGCTCACCGCGGAAGGCAGAAAAGTGCTCGCCGACGCTGTACCAATCTGGAAGAGTGAACACGCAGCGGTTGAAGCGGAGCTGGCAAGGGTGTCGAGCGCGGATAGTCTTCGGGAGAGCCTGCGGGCGCTTCGTTGCGGCGGGTGACCGCGATCACCCGCCTCGCGAAATGCACTATTTGCTCAATGTGTAGATGACGGTGATCGTGGTTTGTACCTCTATGGGGTCACCGTTCAGAAGATAGGGTTGATACCGCCATGTTCTGACCGCATCCAGAGCGCTCCGTTCAAGTTCTTTCGGGCCGCTCTTAACGCGAAGTAATTCGACTTCCCCTTTCGTGTTGATCACGGCATCCAGCAACACCTCCCCTTGTATCCGTTTCTCCTTCGCTTCTTGCGGATAGACCGGTTGTGTGTGCGTAAGGATGGTTAGCTGATCAGATTTCACGTTGAGCCTCTTTGGCTTGTCCTGCTGCATTTCAATAGCAGTAGGCTGCGAGAAGCTAACACGCAGCGCCATTGCCGAGAGGCCAGTGGCTAGCGCAACAGTGCTGCATGTAAACGCAACGAGTAGTTTGCGCATAGCAGGAAGGGGTAGATTCTTCCGGGTGAGATTCATAACTCTCCTTTCAAGAATGTTGGCATCGAAGATCCCGATGGCGTGAAGAGTCTTGATGGTTGGCCGCTCCGACAGGAGTGCAGCCAGACGAAGCAGGGAATGGGCGTAACGCGTATGTCCTGAGACAGCATTCGCAGCAATATCGTCACAAATCATCTCTCTCGTTTCGGCAAGCCTGGAGCGGGTAAGCCACAACGCAGGATGATAGGCGAGTGGAAGAGAGATGCATTCGTATAGCAGATTCTTTGCGAAATCACGCCTTTGCATGTGCGCAAACTCGTGTGCGAGTACGGCTTCCAGATCGGCATCGTTGATGCGTTGAAGGAAGCCATGCGGCAGCAGGAGCAACGGATTTCGCAAACCTATGGTTACTGGTCCAGAGACCAGCTTTGAAGTTGCAATCTGCGTGTGTTTGAAATCAAAAAGACGATGCAAGTGTTCGTATTGATCTGCGAGGGCCGTGGTCACCGTGACGGGCTGCGCATCTCGCCGCAAGGCGGCCGCTCTCCATAGCCCCCAGGCGAGGCGCCCGCAAAAATAGACAAGGCTACCTGCGTACAGAATGAGGATAGCGAAGAGAATTCCTGTTGGAAGATGGAGTACGCCATTGCTATTGGCAGTTGCAGGCCCGATCAATACCCTTACCGTTTCGCTGTGTGCAGGCACTTCGGATGACCATGCAAGGAATGCAGATAACCATTGCCACAATACAGCGAGGCCGTTTCGATCAATCGAACACATGGGAAGTACAGTCTGCAGGACCAACGCAATCGTCCACACACGGTGCTCGACCTGCGGACCAGATGAACGGACTAGACGTGCGGCGAGCCACGCTGCGGCAAAGACCAGAGGCACCTGCCAGATTGAGTTGAGCAGAAAATCTGTGACCCATGTACGCAATGGCATCGACTGCGACAAAAATGATTGGAGAGAAGCAAATTGCAGTGATGTGAAGAGCGTCATTTGTCAGCTCCTTCTTCCAGCCGTTTCGTCAGCTCCAGGATTTTTCGGGGATCTATCTGACGGGTCTTGATGAGGCTCATCACCAGGTCTTCGCTCGACCCGCCAAACATTCGATCGATCAGGTCGCGCAAAGCATGTCCAGAAGCATTGGCTTCGGTTACCGTCGCGCTGTATTCGAAGGCGCGACCGTGAAGCTTGCGCTTGAGTTTGCCTTTCTTATGCAGGATGTTGAGCATCGTTTGCACGGTTGTGTACGCCAACTCCTGCTCCAGGCCGGCTTGTACAGCGCTGACATTGCTGGCGCCGAGTTTCCAGATAACTTGCATGATTTGTAGTTCAAGCTTGGTAAGAGTTTCTTTTTCCCGCTTTGTCACGCGCAATCTCCTAAGTAATTAGGAGACTAGGCGAAGCGAAGTGTTTCTGTCAACTAAAAACTTAGGAGAAAAGCGTTTAGATAGAATGTGTGTGAAATCGTATAAGGAGACGTGCGGGGTTATGGCTTAAGAGACAACTGCCATCGCGAAGCCGTCGTACCCTTTGCTCCCCACTGTTTGCAGCGCCGTGGCCTGGAGTCGCGGATTGGCGGACAGCATGTCAAACATAGTTCGCGTACCTTGCACCTTTGGATCTTTGCTGGCTGAGCTTGAGATTTCGCCATTGCGGATCACGTTGTCCACGATGATGATGGTGCCCTTGCGTGACAACTTCAAAGCCCATTCCAGGTAAACAGGATTATTGGGTTTGTCAGCGTCGATAAAAATCAGGTCGAAGGGCGACGGGTCTTCAGCATAGAGTTTAGCCAGAGAATCGGCGGCTGCGCCCTGACGAATCTCTACCAGTTCAGAGAGACCTGCGCGGGCAATGTTCTTACGGGCGACTTCAACGTGCTTTGGCTCGAACTCGAGGGAGATCAGTCTACCGTTCTGAGGCAGTGCGCGAGCTAGCCACGTGGTGCTGTATCCACCGAGAGTGCCGATCTCGAGAATGCGTTTGACGCCCGCAATCTGCGCGATCAGATGCAGAAATTTGCCTTGCAACGGCGACACGTCGATCGATGGCAATCCAGCTCTGTGATTCGCGTCGAGAGTCGCTTCGAGGACCGGGTCCGCCGAAATTAATTTTGTAGTCAGATAATCATCGACGGCGGTCCATGTGCTCTTGGGCATAAGTTTTCTCCTCAATGTGTGCAGGCGCAGATTTTTACTTTAGGCTTGGTTCTTCGTTCAGATGATCAGGACTTTCCAGATTGCTGCGAAGGTTCGCCATGGTCGTGAGATAAAAGGCCAGGTTGTGAATGCTGTTCAGCGTTCCGCCAAGTGGCTCCCCGGTTTGCATCAAGTGGCGCAGATAGGCGCGGCTGTAACGGCTGCATGTCATACACGTGCATTCGGGGTCGGGAGGATTGGGATCTTCTGCGAACTGGCGGTTCTTGATGTTCATGCGGCCCTGGCTGGTAAAGAGCAGGCCATGACGTGCGGCGCGGGTCGGGATGACGCAGTCCATCATGTCTACACCCATGCGTGCGTACTCCACGATCTCGTCAGGGAAGCCAACACCCATAACGTAGCGCGGCTTGTCTTTGGGCAGCAGCGGAAGAACCTCTGCAATGACTTCCCGGGTTAGCTCGCGAGGCTCACCGACGCTGAGGCCACCGATTGCGTAGCCGTCGAAATCCATCTCGACCAGGCGCTCGGCGCTCTCGCGACGCAGGTGGGGATACATGCCTCCCTGGACAATGCCGAAAAGCGATTGGCTGGCCGGGCTGCAGTTAGCGTTGGTGGGGTTCGCCAGGCTCAGATCGCCATGCCATGGAACCTTATGCTGGTTGGCGCGGAAGTGCTGCAAGCTGCGTGCCGCCCAGGCCATTGTGTATTTCAGGCTCTCGGCAGCGCGGGTTTCGTCTGCTGGATATTCAGTACATTCGTCAAAGGCCATGCAGATGTCCGCGCCCAGGGCGATTTGCACATCCATCGAGTGCTCTGGAGAGAACATGTGGCTGCTGCCATCCAGATGAGAGCGGAATTTGACGCCTTCTTCGGAGATCTTGCGAAGTTTCGAAAGCGAAAATACCTGGAATCCACCTGAGTCGGTCAGCATGGCGCGAGGCCAGCTGATGAACTTGTGCAATCCCCCGAGACGGGCGATCAGGTCATGACTGGGCCGCAGATAAAGATGGTAGGTGTTCCCCAGGATGATCTGCGCGCCCAGTTTGCCAGGGCCGAGTTCCTCGAGGATGCTCTGCGGCACGGCCTTTACTGTGCCCTGTGTGCCGACCGGCATAAAGACGGGGGTTTCGACTGTCTGATGAGGCAGATGAATACGTGCACGCCGGGCTGCGCCGAGGTCAGACGATTGGGTGTTCAGGAGTTCGAAACGGAGGGCCACAGATTGATTTTACGTGCTCAGCCAACCACCGAGCGAACCTTGGCTTCGATCATGCTGCAGGGAATGAAGATTGGCTTTGCTGTGCACTGAATGGTCAAGGTCTGTGCGGCAGGGTCGTAGTTCCATGAGAAATCCATTCCCTGATATGTGGTGCTGCCAGATTCGCCGACCAGGTTGAGTCCTTGAGATTGTGCAGTCTGCAGCAGGGTTGCATATTGCGTAGCCGAGACTCCATCGAAACTGATTGGGGGACAAGTGGACATGAAATACTCCTTCGCTTCTGAAGGTAGCAAAATGAGCGGTAATTGTGTGCAATGCAGCTGTACGGTGGCTGTTTTGTAGACTTTGAGAATGATCGTGATTCGCCCCGTGGGACAAAAGGAGCTGACGCCTGCTGCATCCGGCGAGCGCCAGGCGTGGCTATATCCTGAATGTATATGGAGAGAAGTCGTACCGGTGAGTGGGACTCGCTAAGGATCTAATGACCCATGGAGAGGCAGAATTCAAGGAGCATGGAGTCATTTACCAAGCGCTGCACACATCCAAAATGCGACGACCGGTATACGAGAGATTGGGCTGGGAGGCAATCACTGAAATGACCAAGGTGCTGGGATGATTGAGATTCGCAATGCTGTGATTGGGGATTGGGAAGATCTTTGGGAGATTCTGGAACCGGTTATTCGAGCAGGCGAGTTTTATGCTCTGCCGACCGATCTATCCAGCGCGGCAGCCAGGGAATACTGGTTTGCCCCGGGCAACTGGGTGTTCATCGCCGAGGACGAAGAGGCAGTTGTTGGTTCGTACTATCTGCGTGCAAATCAACGCGGCGGTGGCGCCCACGTTTGCAACTGCGGCTATGTCACTGCAGAGTGGGCCGCAGGACGCGGCGTTGCCGGATGGATGTGTGAACACTCGCTGGAGTTTGGCAAGGCAGTCGGCTTTCGCGCAATGCAGTTTAATTTTGTTGTGAGTACGAATGAACGGGCGGTGCACGTCTGGCGCCGCCATGGTTTCAAGGTTGTTGGCAGACTGCCGGGAGCATTTCAGCATCCGGTGCTGGGCTTTGTTGATGCATTGGTGATGTGGCGTTCTTTGCAGGAATAACAGGATGCGCCAGGTTTATTGGAATAGATTCAACGTCAGTGGACCTTCGTCGCCTTCATCTTCAGGAAAACCGCCAATGATCCCTTTCTGGGCAAGATAGTCGGCGACTCTAAGTACGACATGAATGCCAAGTGTGCCGAGCACTATCCAGACCAGGATTGCAAAATGCGCTTCCGTTGCCAGTTCCAATTGCACGGTTAGATAGACCAGCAGGGGAAAAAGCGCGCCGTACAACGTGAATACGATCGGCAAGTTGGCGCGGCCCGGCATTCTGGGGCGGGTGAATGGAATCTGGGTGCGACCGACAAAAAACAGATCGGCAAGAATAAGCGCAAGACTTATCCCGCAGATCGCCTGAATGGCCAGATCGAGCCAGCTCCACTTGAGCGAGAGCAGAATACAAAAGACTACTGCTGTGAGGGCGCCGCAGCAGAGCATGATCCAGATTTTTGCAGCCTTGGCATCATTTGCAGGATTTGGAAGATTGATCGGAAAGACCCAGCGCGCGAGCATATCCACCGGGAAGGCGAATGCAGCGCGCAGGCCCGTCACCATCCAGAAGAGCAGCAGGGGCAGGATTGCGTGCAGTCCTGTATTAGATAGTGCGAGAGCTATGGTTTGATTCGACGTTCCTGGAGGAATTCGGAGGGTGACAATGCTGCAGAGAGCTAGCGCCAGGCCAATTCCTGAATAGATAGCGAGGTAAACCTGGTAGCGTGTGCTTCGCGAGATGGTCTGACTGATGAAGTGAAATATGGCGCGCTGCTGCGGTCGTTTTATCAGCGTCCTGTGGAGCAGGCCTGCGAATAAGGCACCGCTTTCACGACGGGCGCTCGACGCACCCTCCAGGGCACGCTTCTGCTGTCGTGACCAGGCCAGCGGATATGTAATTAAAGCAACGCAGACCGCGACCCCGGTTGCAACCAAACCAGTGTTGACCAATCCGCGTGCTGCTGAGGGAGGCGCCGCAGGGTGCATCAGGTATTCATACAGACTGACAAACCAGAGCGGCGGCACAAACTGCGCGAATGTCGTGCGACCTTGCAAAAGACTTTGCATATGGTTGCCGCAGAGCGGAAATAACAGCAATAACAGCAAGAGCGCCGTTATGGATAGAGATTGAAGAATTGTAGACATGGCCCGAAACCATGCAGAGGGAAGCAAACAGATCATCGTTCCCTGTATGCCCAGCATGGCAAAGGCGGCGAAGATTCCAGCGAGTGCCACGGAGACAAAGTGCGCGTATAGCGAAAGCCAGAAGTTGTCCCCCGCGCGTGTACTCACCGCGGGGTAAAGAATGAGCGAAAAAATATTTGCCGCGACGAGAAACATGGCCAGAAATGCCAGAAGCGCTTTGCCTTTGGCAAAAAATAACTCGCGGGTCTTGATTCCAAGTGGAAGCAGAATGAGAAAGTCCGAACGATCGGGGAAGAGCATCTGCCACTCGAATGTGGTCACCGTTCCCATCGCAACGAACGAGTAGAGAACAAAAAAGTATCGGTCCGACGCTATCAACCAGGGGTCCCGGCCTGCCTGATATACACCTCCAATGGCGCGACCCGGATAGCTTGGAAGCAGCCAGAACGCCACCATCAGCGTGGGCACAGCAAAGGCGCAGAGTGCTCTAATGACGGTAGTTTGTGTCTCTGCCTCAAGAGAGAGCGTGTCGTTATCAAAGAAGCGGCGGAAGAAGTGGCTGTAAAGTGTTCTGCCCCGCACTTTGCCTGCGATAGTTGATTGGTTTTCAGGCATGAGTCACCTTCATTACCTGTATAAGTTCGCGGGCAAGTTGTTCGGTATCGGTCTGCTGAACGAGTTGAGCGAAGACGCTTTCCAGATCAGGCAGTCTGGTGAGCTCGGTGAGTTGGCTGGGCGAAGCGTCCGCAACTATTTTTCCTTTTGAGAGGATGATGACGCGATCGCAGACTCGTTCGACGACTTCCAAAACATGCGAGATGTATAGAATCGCTTTGCCTTCGCGAGCAAGCAGAACCAGCAGGTCTTTGAACAGGCGCGCAGTCACTGCGTCCAGACCTGAGAGTGGTTCATCGAAGATAAGCAGTTCAGGATCGTGAAGCAATGCGGCGGAGAGCAATACACGCTGCTTCATTCCCTTGGAATAATCGGCGATGGCCGAGTACTGCGATGCTTCAAGTGAAAATAGTTGAAGGAGACCTCGCGCCTTCGTCTCGATCAGCTTTTCAGGCATGCCGCGGAGTCGTCCAACCAGTTGCAGATACTCCAGGCCGGAGAGATGCGTGTACACCTGAGCCTCTTCCGGGACATAGCCAAGATGTGCCCGAAAATCTGCAAGATCCTCATGGATGTTTCTGCCGCGAAAGAGGATTTCCCCATCCGACGGCTCGATCATTCCAGTGATCATCTTCACCGTTGTCGACTTGCCGGAACCGTTAGGGCCAAGGTAGCCGAGGACTTCACCTTCTTTCAAAGTGAAGCTGACATTCTGCACTGCGGGGATCGTGCGGTAGCGTTTAGTTGCGTTGCGGACTTCCAGCATGAGGGCTCCCGTCCTTCGTTGGCGCGATGGATTGCACCTGCATACCCTATGTAGTACACTTCTCAGTGAAACGTCAAGTACTGACTTTCAAAGATTCGTCAGGTATCTTGGTTGCGAGCGGAGCAAGGGCACGCAAAGTGGCTACCAAACAGCGGTACAGAACGATGAGGCGGGAATTATGAGCCCTGGAAAGCTATCTCACACGGTTGCGATCATTTTGAAGGCGCTAAGCCTTGGGTATCAGTTTGGCTTCGAAATCATGGAGGTTACCGGCTTCCCGAGTGGCACTGTCTATCCGGCTCTGCGCCGACTGGAGCGCGACGGCTTTGTCTCATCGAACTGGGAGGCTGAACAAGACGCTCTCAAAGATCAGCGGCCGGCGCGGCGATACTACCTGCTGACAAAAGCCGGCAGGGAAGCGGAGTCGACTGCTACAAAAAGATATCCGTTGGTGTCGCGGTTGTTGCCTGAAAAGCTGGTGAAAACCCTATGAGCTATCTCTTCGCAAAGTCTGCAAATGATTCCTCTGCCCGGTTGCGAGAGTGGACGTTTCCGATTGCGGAGAGACTGGTTCCACCACGGCAGCGTCTGGACTGGGCGCGGGAATGGCGAGCCGAGTTGTGGCAGATGCAACATGAGCGCCCTGGTCGTAGACCGGCAGGTGAATCGTCGCGTGGCGCACTCTCTCAGAGTCTCAGCCTGAGCTATGGATTGCTCGCGGATGCAGCATGGTTGCGTGCGGATTGGCTGCGTGCAACTGCGAGGGGTTCCGCTGTCGGGTGCCTCCTGGCTCTATCTTTTTACTGCCTTCTCTGCGGCGTCACGAATATATTGCTGGCAGGATCGTGGCACTCATTTCTGCACCAGTTCAGTGAGACCTTCCTGGGTGGCTTTCTTTTCGTGGCGATTCCAGGGTTGTTCATAGCGGCGGTTACGTACCCTCCCAGGCCACTGCGTAGCGACGTGCAGCATGAGCACCGCGGTCATCTTTCAGCACGAACCCGCAGGAATATGTTTCTTGGTGCAAAAGTTTTGTTGACCCTGGCATTGGGATTTCTTTCCTCGATGATTGCCATCGTTCCCATTCGCATGCAGATTGGCCGATATTCCGACTGGGCGCAGCTCATGATGTGGGCATTGGTTGTGACTGTAGGCTTGCGCTGGGCGTTGCTAAACCAGGAGCAACGTTGCCAGAAGTGCCTGCGCCTGCTGAGTCAACCCACCCGTGTAGGCCGACCCTCGTATAACTTTTTGCATTGGAGCGGCATGGAGCTTGCCTGCGCGGATGGGCACGGCTTACTTCATGTGCCAGAGATGCGCGGAAGCTGGTGCTGGTATGACCGCTGGGTAGAACAGGATCCGGTTGGGTTATCGCTGCAGATTTAGTTCCCGACTTATCTCGAGGCTACTTACCGCCTCCGAGTTTTAGCCGAAAACCTATCCTTTCGATTCGCGGATTTGCCTGCGTAAGCAAAGGCGTACGCCCAACATCGATCGAGCGATTCAAGAGATTTTCTCCTGAGGAGTAAATCTCCCAGTGCTGTCCGAAGTCATGGGATGCGTATGCGTCGAACTTAAAGTAGCCGCGCAACAGATAAGTATTCGCATCGTCGTCAAATTGCCGTCCACTGATTTTCCCCTGAAGACTGAGAGTTCCAAGCGCTGCATGATAGCCCCGCAGCTGCATCGTCCCCATCTGATGTGCCACCTGAGGAATCCAGTTGCCGACCAGTTGGGGCTGCTGAACGTACTGCGTAACCGTCGCGTTCGCATACTGATAGCCGGTATTCAGAGTCATCCACCGAGTAGGTTGCAGCTCCAGGTCAGCCGATACTCCACGGCTCTCGATCTGGCCCAGGTTCTCGCGGGTCAGTTGAATGGGGTTCGAGGTGGGATTGGTGGTTAGCGCGGTGATAGGCCGGTTCACGCGCGTCCAGAAATAGCTGGTGCGCAGAGTGCCCCAGCGTTGCTGCATGGCAACTCCTGTTTCCCACCCGGTCGCACGTTCGCTGCGCAGGTCGTTGTTTGGTAACGTCAGCAGGCTGCCAACCTGGGTGGAACGGTAGAGCTCATTAGGCGTGGGAGCGCGGTAAGCCCGGAAGCCGTTGCCGGAGACAGCAAAATGCTGACCCAGCTTTCGGGAGACGCCCACGCGTGGATCAAAGACCCGTTCCGCCAGATGGGCTAGAGGGGTTTGCGTGGGCTGTACGCGAACACCGTCAAAATTGCTGAACCAGTCGTAGCGGCCGGACGCGCTGATGGTCCATGCCTGGTGAGTGTAAAGCAATTCCGCGTAGGCGCCTGTTTGACGCTGCCGATCACTGAGATTGATGGGGCTGGCGACGCCAGCTTTGTAGGTTGTTTCTTCATCCAGCGCACGAACGTCGTGGGTGTCCGCTCCAACGAGCATGACCAGCCCGGCAGCAATCGGGTGTGTCCAATGCAACACCGCTCCCAGTTCGTCGTCAGGAGTACGCGCAAAACGATTCAGCGTTTCGGAATTACGATCCGGCGCGACGGTGGAAAATGTCTGCCGATAGTGTTCCGCAGAGCCGTAGGCGCGAAAAGTTAACGTTCCACCGCTGGCATTGGTCCAATCGCTGCCGGTTGCATAACGCCACAAACGAGTTCCGTTGGTCTGAACAGGCGTTCCATTTCCCCTGGCCTCGTTCATGCCGCTTCCGCGCACAAAGAGGCGCAGGCTGCCCTGCTGGTGATCCAGAAGAGCAAGACCATTCTGGGCGTGGACGTTGGATGGTATGTCTACGAGACCGCGGGCCGAAGGCGTCAACTGGATGAAGCCGTCGGTGCCCAAGACCCCACCGCTCGCTAATGCGCCCCAATGATCACGATGCGCCTGCACAAGCAGACTGTCGTCGTATGTGTTTTCCGAGGCATAGCTCGAGTTAAGCTCGGCAAAATTAGACGTGGGTCGGCCGGGGATGACATTGACGACGCCTCCGATAGCGCTTGAGCCATAAAGGTCGCTGGCGCCGCCGCGAACGAGTTCAACGCTGTGGATGGAGAGCTCCGGCAGTTCCTCCCAGTGAATCCAGCCCCCAAATGCGTCGTTGAGCGGAACGTCATCCTGGGTGACGAGGGTGCGGCTGGCAGACGTAGAGCCAAGTCCACGAAGACTTAGCCCCTGAGAAGAGGGATTAGCGACAAGCGAGCTGGATCGCCGGAAGGTTTCTACGCCTGGGATCTGGCGAAGTTTCCCGTCCAGAGTGATGCTGGCGGCTTGCTGCAGCGCCTGTTGGGAAAGGAGGCGGGTACTCACCGGACTTTCAAGGTCCCCCATGGGAGTTCGATAGGCGGTGACGGAGACATTCTCGTTCACTGGCTGAAGCTGAAGCGCCACAGCGATATTAGGCTGCCAGAGTACCTTTCGAGCGACAAAGCCTGGCGCATTGACGGTGACAAAGCATTCAGCTCCACAGGCGATCGTCGCGTGGCCCAAGGCATCCGTGGCGCCCAGCAGGCGTCCTGATGCATCGCGTATTTGAGCGGCGACGACGGGTGCGCCATGTGGATCAGTGATCATTGCGGTAACCGAGCTCACTGAATTTCCAGGCGAAGTTTGTTGCGCAGAAACGTACGGGCCTGAACAGGCTCCAAAACCAAATGCGGCGATGAACAGGGCGCACAGGAGAGCTTTAGTTCTGAGCATTGTCTTTACCGGCCGCGATTGCGTCGACAATTTTGTCCATGGGGCATGGGAACCGCGTGCCATTGGGAAAGTCCTCTTCTAACTTTGGCGAGTCTTGTAGCAATTGTGACATGGATTTTCCTGATTCTGGATGAATCACCTCAGGGCCGATCTCGGCGAGCGGTACCAGCACGAACGATCTCTGAGCCATGCGGGGATGAGGAAGTTGGAGGCGCTCGGTATGGATAATGCAATTGCCGTAGAGGATGAGGTCCAGGTCAAGAGTTCGAGGGCCATTCGCAATACCGTGCGAGCGGTCGCGGCCAAGGCTTCGCTCAATCTCCAGCAGTTGGCTCAGCAAAACCTGTGGGGGAAGTTCTGTCTCCAGCGCGGCTGCCGCATTAAGAAACGCTGGCTGCTCTGCGTAGCCAACCGGTCGAGTGAGATAAAAAGACGAGCATGCCACCAGTCGTCCCAACTGCCCTAATCGCACAAGAGCGGTGACGAGTGTCTCCTGGGGAGAGCCCGCTGAGCTTGGCAGGTTTGATCCGAGGGCGATGTATGCAGTATCCGTCACAGACCTTAGGTTACAACTTTGCGGCTGTACGGATGCCTGCAGTAGGTGGTTAACTCACCGGGGTGCTGAACTCGATCGATTTGCGCCTGCCGCCAAAGTTGCGATTCAGGAAGCGGACAGTTGGACGTTCTGCATACATGTGGATCGCAATCGCAGCCAATACGGATACGGCCACCTGGATCAGACAGCCAACCGCCGTGTCGCCCTTCAACCAGTGCTGTCGGACAGCCAGAATGCGGTCGATTGAATATTCGATGTAAGGGTGAATGAGGTAAAGGATGTAGCTGGCGTCTCCGATGAGCACGAGCTGAGTGAATTTTGTATCCCACTTCCCTTGCGAGAGGAGGCTTGCGGACGTGACGAGAAAGAAGGATGGGATTCCCAGGATCAGGACGCGCCCGAACAGCAGATGCGAGTTCGGCGCCGGCAGGATACCCTGAATGACGATCAATTGAATCGCAGCGGCGAGGCAAACGATCAGAGCTGGCGCTCGAAGTCCCTCGGCTGTTCGATCCGCAATGCTGCGGCAAACGTAGTAGCTGACGATGCCGAGGAGAAACTCGATCACGATATCGCGGGAATAGAACTGGGCAAGCACATTCTGCGATGCGAACGGCAGGCAGGCGAACATGACGGCGAGGACCAGGATGCCGCCAACCCACGACGCACCACGTTTATAGATAAGCAGGCCTATGGCCAGCGCGAGATAGAAGAACATCTCGTAGTTAAGACTCCAGCCGATGAAGAGTAAAGGCTGGATGAGCCCGTCTCCCTTGGTGAATGGGACAAAGAAGAGGCTCTTCGCCAGATCCAAACCATTGGGGCGGGTTGACCCCATAAGTTTGGGAAGTCCAAGCGACGCGACGAAGAGAAGCAGAGTAAAGAACCAGTACGGCGGAACAATGCGGAGAACGCGGCGCCGAAAGAAGAAATCACTGCTGGAATCACTGCTGGGATCAAGAATCCGAGCCATGATATAGCCGCTGATCACGAAGAATACATCGACTCCAAAAGAACCAAACGGGTGCATGCCAGGAAACGCGAAGCCGGTATGGAACACAACTACTGCGACAGCTGCAAAAGCGCGAAGCACCTGAATGTTATTGAGTTTGGTGGTGGCTTTCACTAAGGCCTCATGGGGTGGTTGGCGACGATGCGGCATGAGTCGAACTGCGGTAGCGCTCAGTCTCAACATAGCATCCGGGGGGCAAGTTTCCATAGATGACGTTCGGGTGAGTCTTGCTGGCTGCGAGGACGAATCTTGTGTTCCTATCGCTTCTCTCGTGCTTTAATCGAGAGCGAGTTTCCGCCCCTCCCCCAGCTGTTTCGAAAATAGTTTGCGGCCTGTTCGTAGCGGCAGGTTGTGGATGGAGCTGGCATGAGCACGACCCATTCTTGCGACGAGTCAAACGAACTCTACTGCCAACGTCTGGCTTCAATCGCGTTTTCGCGGTATTGGATACGCGCAGACCGGCAAACTCCGGTGGACATTGGCGGCAGGCATTACCACAATGCGATGGAGTTCTTTCAGGATCTGCTTCATGACCCAAAGCTCCAATATCGCATGGCTGTCGAGACTGCCTACGTTCCAAGTAAGTGGTTGCTGGAGCAGGAGATGCAGGCGAGTGGCCGCTGGGCGAACAGCGGCACCGAAGAGGCAGAGGACGTCTATCGCGCTGCGGCCAAAGAGAGGCTTACGGGAGTATGTTTTTCAGGCGGAGGAATTCGCAGCGCCACATTCAACCTCGGCGTGCTGCAAGGTCTCGCTCAGGTAGGTCTCCTGCCGTGCATCGATTACCTTTCGTCGGTATCCGGCGGAGGATACATCCACGAGTTCTTTGCAGCCTGGGTACTGCGTGACCGCGACGGTCTCAAAGGTGTAACGGAGAAGCTCATCCCGCAGGCAGAGCCCGGATGCCCGCCCCGATCTCCTGATCCGATTCGATGGTTGCTACGCTACGCCAGTTATCTCACCCCGGCGCGAGGCTTCTTCTCGGCAGATACCTGGACGATGGTGGCGATCTGGATGAGAAACACAACGTTGAACCAGATCCCGATCCTGGCCGGTCTCGGATGTGCTTTCTTCGTAATCCATTTGTTGGTTCAGGTCCCGTTGGCCAGCACCGAAGATTTCTCATCGCTAACCTGGATTCTCAATAGCGGCAGGCCAAGTCGGCTGCTGATAACAGGTGTCGCAGTGGGCATGCTGGTTCTTGTATCGCTCGTAATGCTCACAGTCAACATGAGGCGGCAGACTCGCAGGGCGCATCCGAAGACAGAGCAGGACGCAACCATTCCGCTTCGCCTTCTGACGAATGCGGGAGTGCAGTGCTTCCTCATTCTGCCGTGGCTGGCCTGTGCTGTGTGGGCCACATTCTGGGCACAACTCAGGTTCGACAGTCATAATCTCGTTGATTATGGAGTGCCAGCTTTGGGAGCAGTGTTGCTCCTGGCGCTCACCTACGTAGTCACCTACGCCGGGGACAGCATAGGAGCATACCGCAGGCTCTTTGACGTCGATGGCCAGGAGAAGCCATCGCGACCCTGGATTCGTTTTCTCTTTCCGGGATTGGTTTCAACTGCCGCTGCGAGTGGAATCGGATTTCTTTTCCTGCAAGGAAGCGCCCGCTTCGCATTGGCTGCGTCGAATGCAATTGGTTGCATTGGGCCATCAGGCGCAAAGGAGATGATTGATCCCTGGCGAATTCAGATAGCGCTGCTGCCCAGCCTCTTGCTGAGCGTCGCTTATTTTGCCATCGAACTCACTCTGGGTTTGCTGGGACGAGAGTTCCCGGATGCGCGCCGCGAATGGCTGGCAAGAATGCGTGCCTGGTCATTGCTCTACGCGATCCTCTGGAGTGGTCTCGTAGGCGTCGTATTGTTGTCACCTTATTTGGTGATCTATGTGAGCGGAAAGGGATGGATTGCAAGCTACACGACGGTCGCTGCGTTTCTGACAGCACACGGTGTGACCATCTTTGCCGGGTCAAGCAGCAAGAGCGACGGCAAGCCGACTGACAAGGGAATCTTCGGAGTCAAGCCGATGGATCTGCTTGCGATGATTGCGTCGCCGATTGCAGTCCTGGGAATGTTGATTGCACTGGCCTACGGGGTCTCGCTCGTAGACGACAGCGTTACCGCATCCGGTGCGATGGAGTGGGTCGCAGGCTGGTTGCAACAGCACTTCGGTTGGCTCGGCGCTCGCAGCTGGATCGCTCAGGGTCTATGCATTCTAGGGTCCGCAATCCTGGCATTGCTTTTCGGCTGGCGAGTCGACATCAACGAATTCTCGATGCAGGCGTTCTACCGGAACCGGCTTTCGCGATGCTATCTGGGAGCAACAGTGCCGGATAGAAGAGCTGATCCCTTTACCGGGTTTGATGATCGCCAGAATCTAAAAATTGATAATGTCCGAGCGGCCGCGC
>Ga0302140_10004213_pt1 | contig 18297 bp, 14 predicted proteins | sample I_Bog_E1_1_FD_202095 | JGI IMG/M metagenome (GOLD analysis project Ga0302140, IMG submission 202095) | Peat permafrost microbial communities from Stordalen Mire near Abisko, Sweden - I_Bog_E1_1 | ecosystem: Environmental > Terrestrial > Soil > Wetlands > Peat | place: Sweden: Abisko, Stordalen... | reverse complement strand
CAAACTCCCAAAAATAAAATCTATGAATTTCCTAAAACAAGTACTCTCCGATGTTGACGGGCAGGGCAGCAGCAAGCGCGTAATGTCGTTTGCTATATTGGCTCTGCTGTTTATAATAGCCTTGGGTGTTACCTTTTTTCACGCCTCCTTCCAGGAGCAAATATGGCAGGATTTAATTTATACCCTGCTTACTGGCTTTGGCCTAATAACTTCTGAAAAATTCACCAAACGCGGTATACGTAATGATGCCACAACAAGCAATGAAAACAGCACAAGTACAACAAAATAAACCAAACATCCCCGACTGGGTGTTATACCTGCTGGTAATTATTTTTTTAATCTTTTTGGTGAGCGGGTTTACCGGCTGCAACCCAATAACTAAGGCCACACAGCAAGTACTAACAAACGGCCCTGCATTTAATAAAGTAGGCGCGGCTTGGGCAAAGCTAAACCCTTGTGTGGTTGACAGCACAAAAACGCTGGTACACGACACAACTTTTAAAACGGACACGACGTATAAACTATTACCCCCAACCCCCGTCCGCACCGGCACTGGCGGACCCAAAGGGGGGCAAATAAATTCGGGCGACGTTTTACAGCCCTCCATTAAGTCCACCCGTGCTGGTAAGGAGGGCGCAAACGGCTTAGATACCGTTACCAAAACTATTACCAACACAATAACTGTTCACGACAGTGTAAAAATTGTTAGTGTTGATAAAAGGATTTTGGGTTTGTATGCAGACAGCATCAATTATTACAAATTGGCATTCGCCAATTACAAAGCCGATACTATTAAGCAGGTAAGCGGCCTACAACATACCGCTGCAATGCGCTTGTGGATTATTATAGGCATTACAACCGCACTGCTTATTTATATTTTTCGCAAACCACTGTTGGCATTGGTAACAGGCGGCACATCATTATTAACTAAAATAATATAAGACTATGAAACAGGTTGCAAACTATTACAAAGAGTTACCCGAAGTTACATACGAAAAGGTATCAATACCCGAAACCATAGTTGTTAGCCACATACAAACGCTTGCCTATACCACCGAGGTAAAGCGCACTGTTTATGCAGTTAGTTACAATGAAACAGGTGGTTACCAGGCATTGGTAAATACTAATGCTGCGGGCTTTCAAGGTGATAACTCCCGCTGGGCACACAAGTGGGATAATATTATAACAGCCACTACAGTTAAAAGGGAAAACATGACGGGTAACGCGCGCCGTTTTTTGGTTTTCTCTACATGGCAAAACAGTATTGATATGCTGGCATATTACATGAACGCGCGGGGCATTTACATTGGTGGCAATGCACTTGGGTTTGCAGCCATTAACCCCGTTGCCCCAGCTAGTTTAGTAAAACAACCGGCCGAGGCCGAAGGCAAACTATTGCAGGTTGATTTATACACCGCTTACCTGCGCGCATGGGTACTGGGCAATGATGAAGCACAGCCAAAGCTAACGGACGTTGAGGATTTTACAATGCTCTATAACAAAGCGGCAAAATTGTTTGTATAATTTATACGGTCTTTCTTTTTTTCATGTAATAGTAAGTTTTGGTTTATCGCCCTGTGTTTTTACACAGGGCTTTTTTTGGGGGGGTACTCAATTAGCAGAATTTTTTTACATCGGGTAACGGTATTTCATGGAGTCGTCGCTTTAATCTGCAATCCGCAATCGCAAATCTGCAATAAAAGTAGCGTTTACCTTTCGTCATCTTTTTATCATCCGGCCTTGCAAAATTTCTTTCATCACAGCATCATAAAAGTTTTGGCTTATGGTAACCTTTGCATTGGCAAGCGTTATCTCATTGCCTTCAATGCTTTTTATTTTGCTTACGTTTACTATGTACGATTTATGCACTTTTAAAAATATGTCCGCAGGCAGTTGCGCTTCCATGCTTTTAACGGTAAGGTATACCATCATCTTTTTTGTTTCTGTGTATAGCGCCACATAGTTAAGCATGGCTTCCACATATATAAGTTCGCTGTATAAAACCTTTTCAATCCTTCCGTCGCATTTTACAAAAAAATAATCGTTTGCCGGTTTGCTCGCGGCGGATACAGGGGTTACTGTATTTTTCAATAAGTAATATTCCCTTGCTTTGTTACATGCTTTTAAAAAACGTTCAAAGGAGAATGGTTTTACCAAATAGTCCATCACGTCAAGTTCAAAACCATCTTTTGCATATTCTGCATATGCCGTGGTTATAATAACCATGGGCAGGTTTTTAGATGCCCGTAAAAATTCAATGCCCGTAAGTTTGGGCATGTTAATATCAAGAAACAAGAGGTCAACTGGTTGTTGGCTTAAAATAGTATTTGCTTTCAGCGGGTTTTCAGCAATGCCTACAAGCTCAATAAAGTCAATGTCTTCAATATACTCTTGTAGTAGCTTGCGTGCAATAGGCTCATCATCAACAATAATACATTTCAGTTTCATGGCAATTGTAGGGTTAGTGTTACTTCATAGGCATCAGGTGCATCGTTAATATTCAGTTCGTGTTTGCCAGGATACAATAATTCAAGCCTGCGTTTTACATTTGATATGCCGATGCCGCCTTTTATTATTTGTGTGTTTATGTTTGCTTCTTTGGTGTTGGCTGTTTTAAATAAAAGGCTGCCATCAAGTTTTTCAAGTAATAAATCTACACGGTCAGCGCCGTTGTTATAGTTGCTCACATATTTAAAAGCATTTTCAATAAAGGCGATAAATATAAGCGGTGCAATGGCAAACCCTTTCACGTTCTCTTTAATATCAACATTAATCACCAAGCTTTCATCTTTACGCGCCTGCTGCAACGCAACGTAATTTTTAATGTACTGTACTTCTTTATCAATGCTTATGCTTTCTGCATTACATTCATATAGTTGGTAGCGTAGCATTTCAGAGAAGGTAAGCAACATGCTTCTTGCCGTGGAATTTTTTTTATCAATATGCCCGTAAATGGAATTGATTGAGTTAAAAAGAAAATGTGGGTTAAACTGCGCCCTTAAAAAATCCATTTCATTTTTGGCTTTCTCTTTTTCCACCATGTCCAAGTATTGCTGAAACCTTATTTTATCAATAATCAGCTTTGCGGCCACTATGCAAACCACCCAGACAAAAATATTTACCAGCGAATTTAAAAACAACTTTTCGGCCGTTGGCTGTGACTGGTTTACCAGAAAAAAATGCCTGTTTAAATACATAGCCAACGGCACCCGTAACAATGCCGCGCCCGTTATGCAGCCGAGCAATATAAGCGTAAATAAAATATATTTTTTGGTGTATAAAAATGTAGGTATGGAATAGTAAATATGCACATAATAATTGGCCGCGATAAACAGTAGGTAGCAAAACTCAACGGTTATGGTGCGCGATATAGTTAATGAGTGGTTTTGAAAAATAGCCACCCACAGTATATACAGCCCTGCCCACAGGGCGATGTTCCATAAAATGTTTGTTCTCTTCATTACGCTGTAGCTGAAAATTGTATATTCAAATATACCCCGCAATTTTATGGTAGTTTTAAATTTTACATGAATGATGCCAAATGCTTGATTAACGCAAAAACGCTGCTTAATCAAGAATGCTTTATGGCTGGTGTAACATATTTAACAGCAAGGGGAATACCATCCTTCCTTTGTGCTGTAAAAATTAAACTAACAAACAAAATCAACAAAAATGAAAAAGTGGATCAACTGGTTTTTAAACCCGCCTATAAATGGCAGTTCGAGTATTCTTATTTTACGCCTTATGGCTGGCGGTGTTTTTTTCTCTGAAGGGATATTGAAATTTGTGTACCCCAACCAAGGGGTTGGCCGGTTTACAAAACTTGGCTTCCCCATGCCGGAGATTACGGCACATTTTGTGGCTGTGAGTGAAATTGTTGGCGGGCTGCTATTGATATTTGGGCTGCTAACAAGGCTGGTATCCTTTTACTTTATAGTGGAGATGATTGTTGCCATACTTAGCACCAAGGTGGCATTGTACCTTGGCACCAGCCCGTTGCCTTTACCACCGGCATTGCCAAAAGTTGGTTTTTGGGCGGTAATGCATGAAACACGCTCAGATTACGCACAACTTTTGGTATGCCTTTTTCTTTTGATTGAAGGTGCCGGTACCCGCTCGCTGGATGGGATATTCAAACAAAAACCGGCATACAAAGTTGTTTAAAATGGCAGTTCTCTCAAATCGAATGGCTTCAAATAAAAATACCCATCTGCATGCACTGTCATCGCAGATGGGTATTTGCTTAGTAAATTGCACTTCCTACTTTACTTTGTCTTCTACTTCGTACCTCGTACTTCTAATTTCGTACTTGCAAATCACAAATCACACATCATAAATCCTAAATCATTTCGTGTTTAAAACGGCGCCCCGCCGTCAAAGCCTTCATCAAATTCGCCACTGTTCATCTTGCTGCCTTTTTGTATAAACAGCCGGCCGCCGGCATCGCTGCCACTGCCGTCAGTTGCCACGGGGGAAGGCGCTATGGGCTTCCAATTGCCACCCCCGCCATTGTTGTTATTGTTGTTACTTAAACCGCCAAAGCCGTTATCGCCGTCCCATTCTTCAAACCGCTGTATATGTAGCAATGCGCGCAGCTTTATGGTTTCTAACGAGCCGTTACGGTGTTTGGCTATGCGGATATGTGTTTCGCCGCGGGTGCTTTCGCCATTTTCGTTGCTCATGTTTTCATAATACTCCGGGCGGTATATAAACATTACCATATCCGCATCCTGTTCAATGGCTCCAGATTCCCTCAAATCGCTCAATTGCGGCATCTTGCTTTCCTTACGGGTCTCCACCGCACGGCTTAACTGGCTTAACGCAATAATGGGCACACTTAGCTCTTTTGCCAGTGCTTTAAGGTTGCGGGATATGGTGCTTATTTCCTGCTCGCGGTTGCCGCTTTTGTTGTCGCTGCTGCCGCTCATCAACTGTAGGTAGTCAATTATTATCAGGCCAACCTGGTGCTTGTTTACCAGCCTGCGCGCTTTTGCCCTAAATTCGAAAATGTTAAGGGCCGCGGAATCATCAATAAATATCGGTGCCTGTTCTAAGCGCTTAATACCTTTGGTATGCAGTTGCTGGTACTCGTAGTCTTCCAACTTGCCGCGGCTTATCTTTTCCAGCGGCACTTCGCTTTCTGCGGAAAGTATACGCTGTACCAATTGGGCAGCACTCATTTCCAGCGAAAATAATCCCACAGGTGTCGGCTTGGTGGGGTGCAGTGCGGCACTGCGGGCAAGGTTTAAAGCAAACGCCGTTTTACCCACCGCTGGGCGGGCTGCCAATATAATTAAGTCAGTTGGCTGCCAGCCGTACGTAACACGGTCAAGGCTTGGAAAACCGCTGGTAACGCCGGAGATTTCGTCCGTTTTGGTACGCAGTTCGTCAATGCGGTTTATCGCTTTTGCCAGTACATTGCCAATATCCTCATAGTTCTTTTTAAGGTAGTTATTGGTTATGTTGAACATTTTTGTTTCACTGTCGTCCAACAGGTCAAATACATCGGTGCTGTCTTCATAAGCATCGCCAATTATTTCACTGCTTATGCGTATCAGTTCGCGCTGTATAAATTTCTGCAGTACTATCCTTGCGTGCGCCTCAATGTTGGCAGTGGAAACCACTGTGTTGGTAAGCCTTGTTACGGCATAAGGGCCGCCAACGGTTTCCAATTCGTCTTTGCTCTTTAATTCCTCCACCACCGTCAGCAGGTCAATCGGCGTGCTTTTCTGGGCAAGACTTTGGTATGCCCGAAAAATGCGCTGGTGGGCGTCTACATAAAAACATTCAGGTTTAAGTATCTCAATAACAGCGTCAAAAGCACTTTTTTCCAACATAATGGCGCCCAACACGGCTTCCTCCAACTCCTTGGCCTGTGGGGGCACTTTGCCATACGCCATCGTTGTAAGGTCTATGGAGGGCTTGCGCCTGTTCTTCCTGTCTTTACTATTGAGATTTGCAATTTCCATTGGCAGAATTATTCTTTAAATACTTGGTTTTAGCTGGCTTTTTACCCTTTGTAAATAGCATTTTCTTGAAAGTGTATTTTTCAAAAAACTGTTGCCGTTGTTTGAAGGGGGGAACGAATATAGCCCCAGTCAAGTTGCTGAAAAAACTTTTCCGCTACTAATATTTATTCAGTGCCAATTAACATGCTATCCACCTAAATAAACGGTTATAAACAGAAAATAATACATTTCTCCACAATTTAAAAAAGTTTTCACCCCCAGCCATAAGTTTATTAACATGGCATGTGAAGAAAGATTTTTATCCAAATCTGCATGTGGAATCGCTTTTTTTGTAACAAGCGGCTATTACCCTTGGATAGTGTTTTTGACGTTTTTAAGGGTATTTTTTGATAATTGCAGATGTTGTTTTGTTATGGTAGAGAAAGATGACAAAATGCATTAAGCAGTCTGCCTTTTGCCTAAAAAAAATGGTTTTACGTGGGTTACGTATGGTGGAAAATGTATAATTAACAGGTCAAAATGAAGTTGAAATCTACTTTAAAGAATAATGTTTTACAGGTAAAAATACCAAAAATATATCCCGTTAGGTAACATACCACCTACTTCCTCACAAAAACATCCTTGCCATCCACTACCGTCCGTAGCACTTTAGTGTTCTCAATTTTTTCAGGCGCAATGGTAAAAAGGTTGTCACTCAATACCACAAAATCGGCAAGCATGCCAGCTTTAAGCATACCAAGTTTATTTTCCTGAAAGCCAGCATAAGCATTATTGGCCGTATAGCAGCGCAGCGCCTGCTCTACCGATATTTTTTCTTCGGGGTACCAGCCGTTAGGGTTTTTGCCGTCAAGCGTTCTTCTGGTAACCGCAGCGTAAATACCAAGTAATGGTTTTAAAGGCGCAACCGTCCAGTCGCTGCCAAATGTAACCACCGCGCCAGTTTTTAGCAAGGTATTGAAAGCATACGTGCGCCGCAGCCTTGCATCGTCAAGGCGCTTGTAGGCCCAGCGGCCGTCGTCAATAGCATGGTATGGCTGCATGCTCGGTATAACGTGCATTTGCGCAAACAGCGGTATGGCCTTTGCAGATATATGCTGTGTGTGCTCAATACGAAAACGGTGGTCTTTGCCGGGGTTATTTTGTTCGGCTTGTTTGTACACACTTAAAATAAAATCAATGGCATGGTCGCCAATGGCGTGCGTGGCCACTTGCAAGCCTGCCGAATCTGCACTAAGCACCCAACTACGTAATAAAGTGGTGTCGGTTACTTGTAGGCCGGTATTGTTTGGGGCATCCAAATAGGGTTGGTAAAACCAAGCCGTTGTGGACCCCAACGAACCATCCACAAAGCCCTTTACCGCGCCCCAGCGCAGCATATCATCACCCTTGCCGTTTACTTTGCAGAACGAATCCAAATAACGCCAGTCGGCAATAGGCACAAACGCGTATATACGAAGCGGCAAATTATTGTTGGCGTAAGTACGCCTGTAAGTGGCCAGTTCCAGCCTGCCGCCATAGCTGCTAACATCATGTACCTGTGTTACGCCATTTTCAAAAGCATGGTTTATAGCGGCTTGTAAATATTCATCCAATTCCTTTGCCGAAGGCTCGGGAATAACTTTATTTATCAAATTTTGAGCATTGTCTTTAAACACGCCTGTGGGTTCCCCATTTTCGTCTTTCACTATCTCTCCGCCAGGCGGCGAAACGGTATTGCGGGTAATGCCGGCCAATTGCAAGGTTTTGCTGTTTGCCAACGACATGTGGCCATCATACCTGGATACAAACACCGGGTTGTTGCCTGTGACGCTGTCAATCCACTCCTTGCGGGGTAAATCTCCGCCCCAGGCTTCGTGGTCCCAATCACCGCCCATTACCCAACGGCCATCGTTGTGGGCAAGGCAAAACGCTTTTAATTTTTGTATAAACGCTTGCTTGGTGCTTGCTTGCCGTAGCATTACACTTGAAAGGTTGTATGCACCGCTTAAAAAATGCGTGTGGTTATCAATAAACCCAGGCACAATCATTTTGCTGTGTACATCAATAACAAGGGTGCTTTTATTTGTAACGCTTGCATATTTATCGCCCACATATAAAATAGTATTGCCTTTAAGTGCAATGGCTGTGGCCCAAGGGTTGGCCGCATCGCCGGTCCATATTTTGGCGTTGGTGTATATTTTATCGGCAAATTGTTTTTGGGCGCTAACACAAGTAAAAATGCATAGGCATAATACAGTTCCTAAAAATCTCATGCAGGCAGTTTTAAATTAGAGGAAATTGATTTGTGAATATAACTGGTTGCAGTGAATTTTAGGGATTTTTATGAACCCAGCTATATAGTTTCATGGAATCTTCCGTTGCGTCGCACTCTTTAGCGGCTTATACGTTAGTGGGCAGTCAATTACACCTGCACGTTTTGCCTCATCCTCAAAAGTTTTGGTAGCTGTGTGTCTACTTTCCAATATCCTCCAATCCCAAAATCAGCAATTGTCTATTTGTCCAAAATCGTCATTATATGATGCTTTCCCTTCAGCATAAACTTTTTGCTTTGCTCAATAGCATCCATCACTTGTTCCAATATTTCTTCATTGGTTTTTTCGTAGTCAATTACAAGCGGCGCTTTAAAACGTACCGATAGGAGTGATCCCTTTTTCTTGAACGTAAGCCCACGTTTGGTAAAGGCCCGCCAAAAGCCGTTTATAACAACGGGCACCACAATAGGCCTGTGGTTTTTTATAATATATGCTGTGCCTTTGCGGCCAGGGGCGAAAGGTTTGGTAGTGCCTTGTGGAAATGTAATAATCCAGTTATCTTTCAGTGCGGTGGTAATCTTGCGTGTGTCGGATGGGTCAAGACCCCTGCGCACTTCTTTGCCCTCGGAGCGCCATGTACGTTTTACGGTAAGGCAGCCCGCCATTTTAAAAATGCGGCTTATAAAGGTGCCGTTCATTGTTTCCTCCGCCGCTACAAAATAGATGCGCGTAAATGGGTTAAGCAGGTAAAATGGTATGCCCAACTTATTGTTTTTGCGCCATTTAACAGCGCAAAATATATGGATGAACGTTATAACATCAGCAAAATAAGTTTGATGGTTGCTCACAAAAAGCACATTGCTTTTGGGCAGGTTTTTTATATGCTCCGTGCCTTCAATTTTCAGTTTGTTTATTATGGCAAGCCCAGGGTAGGTAATGGCGCCAACCACTGCGTATATAAACGACCTGAAAACTTTTATCTGCTTAAATCTCTTTAATAAACTCATGCGACTTATAAATATTTGGCAATCAACGGGTGCAAAATAAGCATTGTAAATGTATTGTTAAGGTGCAAGTAAATAAAATTTATGCTTGTGTAATTATTTTTAACCTTGCATCTTGCTGTAAATAGAAATATATGAAACACTTAATCCTTTTTATTTGTTTAGCCTGCGGACTATTATTTGCAGCATCTGCACAAGAAAAAAATACCACCCCTAAAACTATTTCAGTTACTGGTACGGCTGAAGAAGAAGTTGTTCCTGATGAAATTTATGTACAAGTTGACTTGCGTGAGTACGACAAGCGCGGCGTTGGCAAAATTGATATTGAAACTATTAAAAGCAACTTTTTAACCGCTTGCAAAAGCATCGGTCTTGGTGACAGCGAAGTGAGTTTGAATGGGTTTGAAGGCAGTAATTACTGGCAGTATAAAAGAAACCGTAAACGCGATCCTGAATTAAAGGCAGCAGTAAGCTATTGGGTTAAAGTTACCACCGTGCAAAAGCTGGATGAGTTGGTAGATAAGCTTGATGACGAGGCCACCGAGAACTTCACTATTGCAAAAACAGCGTACAGCAAAGAAACTGAATTAAAAAAGCAGCTTAAAATTGAAGCCATAAAAGCCGCAAAAGCCAAAGCTGAATATTTAAGCGAAGCCATTGACGAGCATATTGGTGGTGCTATAACCATTACTGATGAAAATGAAACAGTAGATGGCTTCTATCCCCAAACGCAATATTTTGCTAACAATGCTAATATCGCATTTAAAAAGTCTTCTATCGAAGACGAATCTTCAACCAATGTAGATTTTAAAAAAATAAAATTCCAGTTTCAGGTAAATGTGGTGTTTGCGTTAAAGTAAACAAATGCAATTGGCTTGTAGCGTGTAAAAGGGTTTACCAAACAACCTTTTACATGCTACCTTTTTCTTTTTTAAACCTTGCCCATTTTTCAAGTACGGCTATCAGCTTGTTTAATTGTATTGGTTTGCTTATGTAGTCGTCCATACCGGCCTGTAGGCATTCATCGCGGTCTTCGCGGGTGGCATTGGCCGTCATTGCTATAATTATCGGTTGTTCGGCATCCTGCCTGCGTATTATGCGGGTGGCTTCCAAGCCGTCTATTTCAGGCATTTGCACATCCATCAATATAACATCAAAATGGTTAAGTACAAAATTTTCCAATACCTCTTGCCCGTCGTTGGCAACAATCGGGTTGTAGCCCAATTTGCTTAACACGTGCGTAACCAATTTAACATTTATAACATTGTCTTCGGCTATCAGTATCTGCAACGGGTACAGCAGCGCAAAATTTTCGCCTGTTTCCCTGGCTGCGACAGTAACAGTTTCACCTTCATCTTTATTACTTTGTTTAAGTTGTTGGGTTATGTTTTTATATAGCGCATATTGCTTAATAGGCTTGTTCAGCACGGCATTAAAAATACCCGGAAATTTGCGGCTATGCTCATCGCCAATGCTGCTTAACAGCACTACCGGCAGGGTGCTATATTTTTGTTTTACCCTTTTGCCCAACTCAAGACCATCCATTTCAGGCATGTGCATATCGGTAATCAACAAGTCAAAAGGGCTTTCTTTGGCTAATATCTCCAAAGCTTGGTTTCCCGATGAAGCCAGCACCGGCCGCAGCTTCCATTGTTCAAGCTGGCCTTGCAATATGCGGCGGTTGGTGGTATTATCATCCACAACCAGTACTTTTTTGCCTTCCAATTCGCTGTTGTTAAGCTGTATATACTTACGTTGCGGTTGGCTGCTGGGGAATGTAACAATATTAAAATGGAAGGTGGTGCCCGTGCCGGATGTGCTCTCAACCCAAATATCACCGCCCATAAGCTGCACCAATTTTTGGCAAATGGCGAGCCCCAAACCGCTGCCGCCGTATTTGCGTGTGGTAGAGGAATCAACTTGGGAGAAAGCTTTAAACAAGCGGCTTAGCTTGTCAGACGGTATGCCTATGCCTGTATCGCGTACTTCAAAATGAAGGTCAAGCCCGGAAGTTACCGTTGAGGGCGAAAGATGCACGCCGACAAATATTTCCCCTTTTTGGGTAAACTTTACTGCGTTGCCAACAAGGTTCATCAGTACTTGACGAAGCCTGTGCATGTCGCCTATAATGTAAGAGGGAACATTGTAGTCAACCTGGTATACAAGATCTATATTAGTTTTGGCTTGGCTGCCTGCAAAAACATCCAGCACTTCTTCAATACAAGTGCGCAGGTCAAAGTCAGTGTGTTCCAGTTCCATGTTGCCAGACTCTATCTTGCTAAAGTCCAAAATGTCATTGATAACCGACATCAGGCTTTCCCCGCAACTTTTTATGGTGCTGGCATAATCATCTTGCTCTGGGGTTAGATGGGTTTCAGACAGCAGGCTGCTCATGCCAATCACTCCATTAAGAGGAGTGCGTATCTCATGGCTCATGGTTGCAAGAAACACGCTTTTGGCACGGTTTGCCTGCTCTGCTTCCAGCCGGGCTACCTCTTCATTATGGCGGGCTTCTTTTTCCTGCGAAATAGACTTGTTTAACTGCGCGGTGCGCTCCTGAACCTGTTTTTCTAACCGTAAATTTTGGCGTTTAATATTATTTACCCTTATGCGGAAAATGCCCACGACGATACCAATCACAACCAAAATGACAAAAATTCTAAACCACCATGTTTGCCAGTAAGGCGGAGTAACGGTAAGGGTAAGTAATAGTTCTTTTTTACTCCACTTGCCTTCATTGTCAAGCCCGCGTACTTTAAATATATATGTTTTGGCATCAAGGTGTGTGTAAGTAGCCTCACGGTTTTGGCCTGCATCAATCCAGTTGTCATCAAAGCCCTCAAGCATGTACTGATACCTTTTTTTACTGGTCGAGGCATAATTTAACGAGGCGAATTGGAACGATATAACAGATTGTTTATAGGAGACTGTTATGGAATTTGTTTCCGAAATGCCTTTTTGCAAGGGTACTTCCCCATTTATTGTGTCCCCGGTTCCAACAGGCTTATTAAATAGACTGAAGCCTGTAAATACCAGCGGGGGATCAAACAGCACACGGTTTACGGAAAGCGGGTTAAACGCATTAAAACCATTATTACCGCCAAAGTACATTAAACCATTGTTTGTAACGCAAAAGGCATTCTCCTTAAACTCACGCCCTTGCAGGCCATCTGAAACGGAGAAGTTTTGAAATGTATTGGCCTTCTTGTCAAATTTCGATAACCCATTTTCGGTGCTTATCCATAAGTTGTGTTCACCATCTTCCATTATGCCGTCAACTAAATCGCCCGAAAGACCGTTTGCTGTGGTGTATATTGTAAAATGCCCTGTTTCAGGATCAAACGCGTTTAACCCCTTTGAACCCGCTATCCATAATATACCGTTTTCATCTTCGAAAATAGTGCCCAGCTTATCATCGCTTATACTATTTTTTGTATCGCCGTGCACATAGCGAATGACCTTGCCTGTTTTACGGTTGAATAAATTTAGGCCGCCCCCGTCTGTAGCCAGCCATAGGCGCCCTTTGCTGTCTTCAAAAATGCAGTGTATTATATCGTATCCAATTGAATTTGGGTCGTCAGGATTATATCTATAATGCGTAAAATTGTTCTTTGCTGGATTATATAGATTAAGTCCCCCGCCTTGTGTGCCAATCCATATATTCTTTTGCATGTCTTGGTAAATATACCATGCATTGTTGCTGCTAAGGCTTGTGCTGTCGGCTGGGCTGTTTTTAAAATGACGGTAGGTGTTTTTTTTCGTGTTATATAAGGTTACCCCATCCCCCCAAGTTCCCATCCATAAATTACCCTCGTTGTCATCCTCCAAATCCAGCACATAATTGCCACAAATGCTATTGTTATCACCATTGCGGTGTAAGTAATGCGTAAATGCACCAGTCTCGGGGTCAAGTTTATTAAGACCCCCACCGTCAGTGCCTACCCAAACACTGTTGTCTGGGCCTTCAATCATACACAGTACCTTGTTGCTGCTAAGGCTCTTGCTGTCAAGACTGTGCCTGTAGTATATAAAGTTGCGGTCATCAGCGTTTATACAATCAACCCCGCCCGAAAAAGTACCCAACCAAATATCGCCTTTAGTATCCTTATAAATATCGTATACTGAATTATTACTTAGGCTATGTGGGTCTATATCGTCGTGTTGGTAATTGGTAAAGGTGTTTTTGTCGGGATTAAATATGCTGAGTCCGCCATTTTCTGTGCCAATCCATAGGTTGCCTTCGTTCTCCATAATGGAATAATCCGCGCCTGCCGGGATGCTGTTGACGTTATTAGGGTTATTGGCAAAGCTTTTAAAACTTCCGTTTTTTGGGTTTAAAAGGTTTAGCCCCCCGCTATTGGTACCCACCCAAATGCGCCCATGGCTGTCTTGAAAAACGCGATACACATAGTTATCGCTTATGGATGAGGGGTTTTTATCATCATGCATGTAATGGGTAAAAGATTGTTTTGATACATCAAAATAATCAAGCCCAGCATTAATGGTACCCACCCACAGGTTGTGCTGTGCATCCTGGTACAAACTGTTTAAACCATTGTCGGCCAAACTGTTGGCGACCCCGGCTTGATGCCGGTAGTGTTTAAACGTTTTGTGTATGGGGTCAAATTTGTCCAACCCATTGTTGGTGGCTATCCATACATATCCTTGGTGGTCAACCAGTAGATCACCCAAGTAATCGCCGCCAATGCTGTTTGTGTCGGCCGGGTTATGTTTGTAATTGGTTATTTTTTTAGTATCGCAGCTAAAACTGTTTAGGCCGCCGCCGCTGGTAGCTATCCAAATAACATGGTTTTTATCTTCAGCAAGGGCATCAATATAGTCTTGGCTTAAACTGTTGGGGTCGGCTGGGTTATTACGGTAAACGGTAAAATTGTAACCATCGTATTGGTTAAGACCTGCTGCTGTGCCAAACCACATAAAGCCGCGGTGATCCTGCAAAATGCATATAACGTTGCTGTGGGACAAACCTTTATCTGTACCATAATGCCCAAACCGTATATCCTGCCGCTGCGGCCTAGCTGTTAAAGCAATCAGGAGGAATATGGTTGTTATATACCGGTGGAACATTATAGGATATATTACTGTTTAAGCAACATTGGACGTTGATTAGGCGCTTTTTTACAAAAGCGGATAATCTGCAATTTTACTAAATGCTGCTCATATTAAACCAGCATTATAATTAAGTATGCCTTAAACACACTTAAGATTGTATTTAACGGCTGGAAATACTACTAAACTAACAAATGAGTACTTAGGTAGGCGCTGATGGTCTATTCAGGAGATTCGTTTTGTATAAGCACTCACACAAAATCTTTCCCAACGAAAAAGGTAGCAGACCTGCTTGCGGGGTTTTTTCACAAAACAAAAGGATTTAACAAGCACTGCGTGGAAAATGTGGCTTTATCAGAATCGTTAGCGGTATTACTGCAATACTGCGCCTACCGTATTGCAATTGTTTTTAGTTACCATGTTGCCATAAAAGTCCCATCTTCCAACATCAATGTCAAATGCCTTTTTTAAATCTATGCCTTTAAGCATCGGCTTACCTGCCAGCAGCTGGTATGCCGTAAGCGATTTGGGAGGTGTAATACCGGTGCCGTTTGTAATGCCCCCTCCGGCGGCTACATAAAATGGGTTTGCCGATAAATCAATTTTATTGCCCCTATATATTTCTTGTGCTGTATTTGGCTGCTGCCACGCGGCGATGCCTTGTAACAGCACATTGTTGTAGTTGAAAATAGCCAAGTTTCCCCCGTTGTAATAATCGTTGCCGGCAAAATAAATAATAGAAGTATCCAATTGTGTGTCGCTGTTAAGCATGCGTGCTTTGCCGGCAGTAATAAACACATTATTTGCAACCAAAACACGGCTTAATTTATCACCCATTGTCATAACAGCCGCAGCGGCCATGTTATTTACAAAATTAGAATCATTGACGTATACAGTATTGTTATAAACGTATGTATTGGTAACTTTAAAGGCATCGCTTACACCCCAAAAAGCAATGCCCCCATAGCCGTTTTTACGGCCGTCATTCTGGCTTATATTAAAGCGGATGGTGTTGTTGGCAAATGGCATGCCTGCACCGTATTCTGCCAGCAGGTAGCCTGCACCTTCGTTGTCGTGGCTGTAATTATATTGGATGGTGCAGTTGCTGCAGCCGCCGTCAATATCAAAGCCCCCGCCGTCTTTATTAAGCCCCGCATGGTTGTGGTGGCTTTCGCAATGCTCAATAACCGCATCCTTACAAATCCACATCCAAATACCCACCGGGCCGCTGCCTGTGCAATTGTTAAGCGCGCCGTTTTCGTAAGCCAAACAGTTATCTATAACCATGTATTGTACACCGCTCATAACAATGCCGTTGCCGCTGTGCCCATCTGTTTTACTGCGTATACCCCTGTTTAAGTAAACAGTACAATGCGTTATATGAAAGTTGGTGTGGCGAAAAGCTGTTTGGCTGCCTATAGATGATATGCCGCCTTCACCGTTTGCGGTGGCCGCGCAATGGCTGATGGTTACACTGTCAAAACCTTTTACGGTTTCGCCTTCCGCGCAACTTATTAATATACCGAAATTATGAAAGCCCTCCGCCACACAATTATCAATTACAATGCTTTTGCAGCTTTTACCCGTCTGGGTTGAGTTAAACAATATACCGGTGCCTTTGTTATCATCAACCCCACTGCCTTTAATATGTAGCCGCGAAAGCTTTATATATGAACAGTTACTACCCGTGAAACCGTTAGAATTTCCTGCATCAATCACCGCCCTGCCTTTGCCGTAGGCCGAAATTGTTACCGGGTTGCCGGGTGCGCCGCTGTCTAAACTGTCCAGTTCAATAGTGCCGCTAAAAATTTTGTCTGCTTCAAACAATACCTTGTCTCCCGCATGTAATATGGTGCTGTTTACTTTTGCAACAGTTTTCCATTGTTGGGTTATGGTTGTGCCGGTATTATGGTCGTCGCCTTGCGGGCTGATGTAATAAGTGTGTGAAGATGTTTTTTGAGAGTGGCTTACGATAGCAACTACGAATATATTAATAAGCAATAATGACAGTTTCATTTTTATGGCAGCACATTTGGTCAGGTAAAAAGTGGCAGCAATTGGTGAAAGAGGCCTTTGGTAATGCGACAATAAAACAGATAGAAGCCCCTTTCTATTTGGCTTTTGTTTTTGCGTCACGACTGCTGCCAAAATAAAGCCCCAGTACCAGTGAGACAATTGAATTTAGAAAAACCTTGGAATATTCCCACACTTCTTTTATTCCTTCTGTGTTACCCGAGGCACCTGGATAAAATATTCTTATCAAAGCAAGCAGCAAATAGATAATGGCAGCTACAAGTAAAATACTTTTGGCTAAACGAAATATATCATAAGGATTTACTTCAATTTTTTCAATTTTTATATGTAAGGGAGGATTTTCTTGCTCTGTGCCAAAATCAAATTTCTTTTCAATTTCGTTTGACATATTTTGATAATCAAAGACCAATAATTTTTAATCGTTCTTTCTCTCCATCAGCAGTTTCAATGTAAACTTTCGATCCCTTTTTTATACTTTTTATAATCTCTTCTGCCAGTTGAATTGAAATAGAAACAAGTGTTGTTTTATTTTCAGTACCCCCCGTTAGTTCGGATAAGCTTTCGAGCCTTTGTATCGTTTTAGGTTGAAGGCGCATTTGTACGAGTTGACTTTTTTCAATAGGCGTGTTAATGGTATCCATTGTTTTAAAATTTAATTACATTTGTAATGATAATATCATTACAAATGTAATTAAATTATCATTACAAATGAATTGTTTTACTTGTCAACCTACTTTTATTAACACCAATAATAGGTATTTCAACTGAAAATGTATCATCTACGCCCCCCTAAAGTCTTTCGCCAAATTTGCCAAATGCTCCCGGGTAAGTGGTTTTGAAATAAAGCCTTTTACATTGGGATATTCCATGGCCTTCCGTTGGTCTTCTGGGTCAACAGTGGAGGAAAGTATGTATATGGCAGGCACCGTTTTTATATTGGTTACCCATGTGCCAAACCAGTCCAAAAACTCCCATCCGTTAAGTATGGGCATATTAAGATCCAGCAATATTAGGTCGGGGTGTGATGATGATTCCTTTAAATAATCAATCGCCTCCTGCCCGTTTACTACAGATTTAACTTCATTTGCAAAACCTGCAATTTCAATGGTTCTTTTACAAACAAGGATTGTTATGGGGTCATCCTCAACCAATAATACTTTATCGAATACGGGCATCGTTTGCTGTTTTGCTGAGTTAGTAAGATAACGGTGCTAAAAATATAAAAAAAATAATTATGCTGTAATTTTTTCTTCAACGGCTATTAAATCGCTTAGTTCCACGCTCATGGGCAATAAGCCAATTTGCACCACAGCCCGCTTGCCGCGAATTTCTTTAACCTCGCCCACCTGATGGTTCTTTTTCATTTTTACTTTTGCGCCAACGGTAATGGCTGCGTTGGTTTCATTGTATTTGCTTTCTGCTTTTTTTGCCAGCTTATTGTTTACCGTGGTTTCCTTTTGCTTAAACAAAAGGTTTTGTATTTGTTTAATTACCTCGTCTTTTTTATCACTCTTCCTCCATTCCAAAACAATCTGTTTCAGCTTTCGTTCAGTATCTTTCAAATAATTAATACGTTCCTCGCTAATAACATTTTGATGCTTCAGTACTTCTACTTGCTGTTGGTGTTTTTCTTTGTTAATCACCGCTTCCATTTCTTTTTTCAGGCGTGCATTTTCTTTCAACAATTTTTGCAGCTCTTTCTTTTCAACATCCAGTGCTTGTAAATCCTGCTCGGTGCGGTTAAGCAGCTTGTCAAGCCTAAAATGGTCTTCTTCCACTAGTACCCTCGCCCTTTTTATAAGGTGCGGCGGCAGGCCGATACGTTCCGCAATAGAAAATGTGTACGAGCTGCCCGGCTTGCCAATAGTTAATTTATACAATGGCTGTAGGTTAACCTCATCAAAAGCCATGGCACCGTTTATAATGCCTATGGTATGGTTGGCCATTACCTTAAGGTTAAGGTAGTGC
>Ga0302140_10004212_pt1 | contig 18300 bp, 12 predicted proteins | sample I_Bog_E1_1_FD_202095 | JGI IMG/M metagenome (GOLD analysis project Ga0302140, IMG submission 202095) | Peat permafrost microbial communities from Stordalen Mire near Abisko, Sweden - I_Bog_E1_1 | ecosystem: Environmental > Terrestrial > Soil > Wetlands > Peat | place: Sweden: Abisko, Stordalen... | reverse complement strand
CTTCCACCCAAGCTTGATATTGACAAAGGCGAAGTACATGGAGACCCATACCAGCGGAGACGCTATCCGGAAGCAGCCGGCGAGAATCTGCCAGCCTACAGGGATGTCATGAAAGAGAGTTGCGAGCTGAATAGGGAACTCGGCTAGACGGATCAGGCCGAGCCCGAAGATCCATAAGTACTCATATTGGTTGGGTTGAGCTGTAAAGAGCGCGAGGGCGACGAAGCCAAGCCCAATAATCAGACTCAGGTCGAGCCAGATAAAGAAGTTCTCGCCAATGACTGCCAACCAATCTTCGCGATAGAGAGTGAGCTGCTTTCCAATAGTCAGATTGGTGGCAAAAAGTCCTGGACCGGGGTTTTCCCATTCGTTTTTTGAGATATGCACTCGCGCGGCGACCAGGATGGAGCCGGTGACGAGTTCGGAGTCTGGTATGGGACTTAGGAGCCGGGCATCCATGGTGTATGCGTGGTATGGCGTGACCTGGCCCGACGCGACCAGGAGTTGGCCGTTAACGTAGATTTCAAAGGCGTGCGAAAGGGAAGTCTCCCGGATGGCAAGGTCGGGTTGAGATGGGTCTACCTTGATGCGCTGACGGTACCAGACCACCTCGGGTGTGGAGTTTGGGCTCGAGGCGGGGAGGATCTCTCTTATGGAGTAGCGGGGGTCGTAGGGAATCCATTGGGAGTCGTCAAAGCTGGGCTGCGCGTAAGCGGGGTCGTCTCCGGCATGGACGAGCCAGGTTCCGGATAGATCAGCTGGCTGGCTTAGGCGGCTTGCATCGAATTGAGGAGTTAGAGGGGGGATGCTGCTGGCGCGTGCATGGGGTGCGGTCGCAAATAGGGCGAGCAGGGCTACGGTGCTGAATATAAATTCCAGCAGGCGACTCTGGCGGACGATGCAGTGAAACGGATTCTTCAATGGGAACTCCACCAAACCTCACCGGATTCCGTTCCAAACTACCATTCTCTGCCCCTCAAGTACACTTGAGGGTGGAGCGAATTTCTGAATGAAAGCACTTTGGGCGAAGACAAAGATAACACTGGAGATGATCAAGTGGGAGCACTCGATCTTCGCGCTGCCGTTTGCGCTGACTGGCGCACTGCTGGCGGCGCATGGTCTTCCGCGGCTGGCGACGCTGGGCTGGATCCTGGTCGCAATGATCACTGCCCGCTCGGCGGCGATGGCATTCAATCGCTGGTCGGATGCGACACTGGATGCGGCGAACCCTCGGACGAAGACACGTGCTATTCCGGCGGGGCTGCTTTCGAGAGGATTTGTGCTGGCTTTCACGCTACTGATGATTGTGGGCTTTTTGTTTGCAGCCAGTCAGTTGAACCGGCTCACACTGGAACTATCTCCCTTGGTCCTGCTAGTGCTGCTGGGCTATAGCTATATGAAGAGAGTGACGCGCTGGACGCACCTGGTTTTGGGCCTGGCTCTTGGATTGGCGCCTTCCGCTGCGTGGATTGCAGTGAGAGGCAGCCTTGATCCACGGATCGTGGTGCTGACGGCGATCGTGATGTGCTGGGTTGCGGGGTTCGACACGCTGTATGCCTGCCAGGATATGGAGCATGATCGCGAGGCTGGTTTGTACAGCTTGCCCCAATCGTTTGGGCTCTCTGGTGCATTCTGGATTGCCCGCGTGCTGCATGTGGCAGTCGTAGGACTGTTGATCTGGTTCGCGATGCTCTTTCACTTCGGGATCGCAGGGCAGCTTGGTATTGCCGCTGTGGCCGGATTGCTGCTCTATGAGCATCTGCTGATTTCGCCGAAGGATCTGCGCAAGCTGAATGCAGCTTTTTTTACGATGAATGGCGTGATCGCTACGGTCTTTCTGTTATTCGTGGCGGCGGATATCTGGATCACCCCATTGCTTCGCCGATAGACCCAGTTTCCCAAAATTAGATGAAACGGCGCGATGCGGCACCTTGCTTGCCTCGTTGTGTTATTTTTCGGATACGTGTCCTTTTATCCCTTTCTGGGTCGTAAGTTCACAGTCTGCGGGGGAGTGTCTTCTTACTTTGATCAAGATCGCTATACAGGGAGAACCCGGCTCGTTCAGCCACGAGGCAGCCATGAAGCTGGCTGCCGAGATGAAGCAGGAAGCCCGCATCGCTCCCTACTCGCTTTCCGCTGAGGCATTCAGTGCGCTGTCGCGGGGAGATGTGGACGCCGCTGTCATTCCGATCGAGAATTCCCTGGCCGGATCGGTTTCAGAACACTTCGACCTGATGTTGATTCACGACGTCACCGTCGTTCGTGAGACCCTGCTGCGGATCCGTCATAATTTGATCGCCATTTCCGGCGCGGCTTTGAACCAGATTGACCGGGTGTTTTCCCATCCCGTTGCGCTGGCGCAGTGTCGACGCTTTCTAGCTGAGCATCCGAAGATGGAGTCATTTGCGTTTTACGACACCGCAGGGAGCGTAAAGCAGTTGGTAGAGCTTCGCGACCGCCATGCCGGGGCAATTGCTAGCGAGGCAGCTGCTCAGTATTATGGGGCGCAGATTTTGGTGTCAGGGATCGAGGACAATCCGGAGAACTTCACGCGATTTTTCTATCTTCGCCGTTCGGCAGAGGTTCTTCCAGATCTCGACGCTAACAAGCTGAGCCTGGCGTTCACTGTCGAGAACCGGGTTGGAACGCTTGTGGCTGCGCTGTCGGAGTTGGCGAAAGAGGGAACGAATCTTACCAAGATTGAGTCTCGACCGGTGCATGGCCGTCCCTGGGAGTATGTCTTTTATGTAGATTGCCAGTTGAATAAACCCGAAGACGGCACCAGGGCGCTGGAGGCTTTGCGCCCACATTGCTCCATGGTGAAAGAACTGGGTCGTTACCAGGGAGCGGTTCGTTAGACGCTCATCAGAGGCGTGCGCGAAGACTGCCTTGTTACTTAGCATCGAATATATGACATTTATGACGTGTATTAAAGCGCATGCTTATTAGGTATGTCTAATCTTTATGTCTATATTAATCAATAATTTGCATTTTTCAATCTAATCCTTTTGTGTATTGTTCCAAAATCTTTAGCCGATACATCTATTTATGGTTCACCTGTTTTTTTCATTCCTTTGCCGGGTTGGTCTGCCTGCGCTACGAAATCGAGCTGAATTTCTAGTGGATTCGGGAACGCGAAGGCATTGAGCCTGCGTACGTCATCGTGTGACGCATGGGATCGTTTCGCACTCAACAGCATTCCTGAAACTTTTAGGGGTGTGTGGTGTCTAATAAGGAAAGTTGATACGAGGATGCTCAATGTTCAGCCAATCTACAAATTCCCCATCTAGTTCCAATGCAAGTATCGAACCCCAGGTCGCGAGTCCAGTATCGGCGAAAGCTTTTCCAGTATTGCCCGTGCGCGACACTGTTCTATTTCCCCATGCTGTTTTGCCTCTGACGGTAGGGCGCGAAAGCTCCATTCAACTGATTGAGTCGTTGGGTGACCAACGGACAATCGTAGTTGTGGCGCAGCGCGATGCCCGCCAGGACACTCCACAGCCCAATGAATTACACGAATATGGCACTCTCGCGACGGTTCACAAGGTCGTCAAAATGCCGAACCAAAGCCGTTTTGTATTCACAGAGGGCACGGCGAGGGTGAAGCTCACGCGTTTCAGCCAGACTGAGCCGTTCATGATGGCCGAGGTGGAGACGGTTGAGGACCAGGAAGCGACTGAAGCAAACGCTGCTTCCGAAGTCGAGGCTTTACAGCGTAACGTCATCTCCCAGTTCCAGCAGATTGTGAGCGCTTCGCCGACTTTGTCGGATGAGTTGCAGACGATTGCTGCGAATATTCACGAGCCGGGACGCGCGGCTGACTTCATTGCTTCTTCGCTGCCGTTCCTGACTACGGCGGATAAGCAGGCCTTGCTGGAGTCATCGGAGATTGCTGGGCGCTTGGAGAAGATCAACCAGCTCCTGGCCAAGGAGATCGAGGTTCAGCAGCTGAGGAACAAGATCCAGACCGAGGTACAGGACCAGGTTCAGCAATCTCAGCGCGATTACTATCTTCGCGAGCAGTTAAAGGCAATTCAAAAGGAACTGGGCGAAGTTGATGAGGGGCAAAAGGATAACGATGAGTTAAGGGAGAAGATTGAAGCGGCTGGAATGCCCGAGGATGTCAAGAAAGAGGCTCTAAAGGAGTTGAGCCGCCTATCGAGGATGTCCCCGATGGCTGCCGATTCTTCGCTCGTTCGCAACTACATTGAGTGGCTGGCGGCGCTTCCGTGGACTCGTAGTTCCGGGACTGAGGTGGACATCAGCAAGGCTCACGAGATCCTGAACGACGACCACTATGGTCTGAAGAAGGTGAAGGACCGCATTCTGGATTACCTGAGTGTACTGGAGTTGAAGCCAGACATGAAGGGGCCGATACTCTGCTTTGTCGGACCTCCGGGCGTGGGTAAGACCTCGCTTGGACGGTCGATCGCGCGGGCGCTGGGCCGGAAGTTCCAGAGGGTCTCGCTGGGTGGCATGCATGATGAGGCTGAGATCCGTGGACATCGCCGGACCTATATTGGGGCTTTGCCGGGTCAGATCATGCAGTCGATTCGGCGAGCTGACACCAATGATCCAGTGATCATGCTGGATGAGTTGGACAAGCTAGGGCGCGATTTCCGTGGCGACCCGGCTGCTGCTCTGCTTGAGACTTTGGATCCTGAGCAGAATTCAACCTTCCGGGATAACTACCTGGATGTACCGTTCGACCTGTCAAAGGTGCTCTTTATTTGCACCGCAAACATGCTCGATCCAATCCCTGAACCGCTGCTAGATCGTATGGAAATCATTCACTTGCAGGGATATACCGAAGAAGAAAAGGTACATATTGCCTTTAAGTATTTGATTCCAAGGCAGATTGCTGCAAATGGAATTCCTGCTGAGCTGATTGAGTTCCCCGAGGATGCGGTTCGCCACATTGTCCGGCACTACACACGTGAGGCTGGTGTTCGCAAACTTGAGCAGGTTCTTGGCACGGTTTGCCGCAAGCAGGCTCGGCGCATGGTGGAGGGCAACAAGGAGAAGCTGGTCATCGATAAGGAGATCCTGCAGGAGTTCCTGGGAGGCGTGAAGGTACGCGTCGACATGGAAGTCTTTGAGCGGACTCGGAGGGCTGGCGTAGCAGTCGGTCTGGCGTGGACGCCCGCAGGCGGGGATGTGCTCTTCATTGAAGCAAACCGGATGAAGGGCAAAGGCGGTTTTACGATGACTGGTCAGATCGGCGAAGTCATGCAGGAATCCATGCAGGCTGCGCTGACGTGGGTCCGTTCCAATGCCAACAGCCTCGGACTTGAGGAGGATTTCAACTCGGCGGTCGATCTTCATATACACGTACCGGCGGGTGCTATCCCCAAGGATGGGCCTTCGGCGGGCGTGACGATGGTGACGACGCTGGTGTCGCTGATGACTAATACTCCAATCCGGCCGTTTACAGCGATGACGGGCGAGGTCACGCTGAGTGGGAACGTGCTGCCGGTGGGCGGCATTAAGGAGAAGTTCCTGGCAGCGCGCCGGGCGGGAGTACAGCATGTCATACTGCCTGCTGACAATCGTCAGGATGTCGAGGAGGATCTGACTCCAGCCCAAACGGAGGGCGTTACGATCCACTACGCAAGCCGGGTTGAGGATGTGCTCGCAGCGGCTTTGCCGCTGCTTCATGCGCGACCTCAGGACACCGAGGCGCAAGCCAATCTGAACCTGGGACCGGTTGTTTAAGAGAAGTATTGAAGAGTCGAGTTGCCCACTTGTGCCGAGTTCTTCGGTGCAGGTGGGCTCTTTATTGCCTGATAGAGGCTAGCTAAAGCGGATTCACGATGGGCCGCGGAGTTCGCCAATATGGTTTTAGTTACATGGATTAAGTTGTTGATATAAAAGCATTATTCCTATTTTTTACGCTTAATTGATATAGACCCTTATGAGAGCCATGTGCCTGTGGAAAACTGAGTTTAAATTCCAGATTTCGATGCCTTGCTATGAAGTTATACATTGTATTTATCTATGTAAACCGATGAAATATATATAGATATAATCTATTTAATGCTTACGATGCGAGCTTCGCCAAGGTGCGCGCGAGGATTTCTACACCGGCTGTTATCCACTCTGGGGAGGCGTACTCGTCGGGGCGATGGCTTACTCCGCCTTGGCACGGTATGAAGATCATGGCGATGGGTGCAAACCGGGCAACGAAGAGTGAGTCGTGGTAGGCGCGGCTGACCATGAGCTTGCTTGTTCGACCGGCTTCCGCGATGGCGTTCTCGACGGCTTTCAAGACATTTGGGTCACAGGTTGCTGGCGGGTCGGCGTTAATCATTTCGATGGTGATGTCCACGCTCCGGCGTATAGTCACTTCTTCGGCGGTGGTCTTCAGGGCGGCGAGAACCTGGTCGCGGCGAGCAGCGTCTGTGTCCCGGACATCGATTTCCAAAAAGACTCGGGATGGGACTGAGTTGACGGCTCCGGGAAAGACTTCGCAGACGCCGACGGTGGCGACGGTGTCGATTGCGCCAGAGGATTTGGCGGCGGCCTCGAGAGCGAGGATGAGTTCTGCGGCGGCGGCCAGGGCGTCATGGCGGTCTGTCATCAGCATGGCTCCGGCATGACCGCCCTCGCCGTCGAGGGTGACGGTGAGGGATGCGGGTGCGGCGATATGGGTCACGATTCCGAGATCCAGTCCTTCGAACTCAAGGGTTGGTCCCTGCTCTATGTGCAGTTCTACGAATGCGTGGTAGTGGCCTGGATTGAGTCGGACAGAATCCAGTTCGCCACTGAACCCGGCGCTGGATCGCAATTCCTCAAGGCCACGGCCTTCCTTGTCGCGCAAATTCAAAACTGAGGTGGGAGACAGGACTCCGCCCAGCATTCGGCTACCGAGGCAGCCAATCCCGAACCGCGTGGGTTCCTCCGAGGTAAAGATGACGAGTTCAATTGAGCGGCGGGGTTGATAGCCTGAGCGCTGCAAGGCTCGTATTGCCTCAAGGCCGCCGAGAACGCCGACTGTCCCGTCGAACGCACCGGCGTTTGGAATGGCGTCGATGTGCGAGCCGGTCGCTACGGCCGGTAGATCTGGCTCCGTTCCCGCCCATCGGGCAAAAGTGTTTCCTATGGCGTCTTGGCGGATCGTGAGGCCGGCGGAGTGGCAGAGTTCTTTGAGGTATGCTCGGGCGCGCAGGTCGGCTTCACTGAATACGACCCTGGTAACGATAGGCGCGGGAGCTTCGGAGATGGCGGCGAGGGCGGCCAACTCCGAAACGAGCACGTCGATGTCTATTGATGGGGTAGGGATGGGTGGGCTCGGCACGGACGTTGTGATTATGGACATGCGTTTATCCTCCCAGCGGGTGTCGGTACCAATCTTTATAGATCAGGTATTTCGCCGGAGTCTTGCCTAGAGCGCCAAACCATTGAGGGCAGTAGGGCCCCATCCAGATAAAGTCGCCCGCGGTGACCGGATACCAACTGTCGCCGAGGCGATAAATGCCGCCACCTTCCAGCATTAACAGTCCGTGTTCCATCACATGTACCTCGACCATGGCCAGGGCTGCGCCTGGGTCGTAGGTCATGATATTTACAGCGAAGTCGTAATTGACCCCGTCCGGCATCAGGTGTTTCACCTGCAGGGCTTCATCGCCCCCCAGTGATTCGGAATGGATAGTTGCCTGATCTCCAACTATGATCCGGGGCCGATCAGTGTCGGCGACAGTTTGGTAACGCTTTTCTATAACGACAGCCCTTGAGACTTTGCGGGCTCTCGCCCAATGTGATGTATCGGCAGGAATGTACGCGAATTTACCTGGAGTGAGTGTGAAGTTTGTTCCGCCGGAAACTTCGAGTTCGATCTGGCCCTCAAGCATATAGATGAAGCGCTCGACTCCCGGGGAGGCTGTTGCCAGGGTGCCATCGGCGGCAAATTCCGCAGTCATCTGAGTGAAGGATGCCCCGAGCCGGGCGCCTGTGTGGACGATGAAGTCGACGCCGGTGGCTCCGGGCAGTGGGGTACGAATGAAGGTATCGGGAGTCTGCAGCAGGTGATCTGCCTTGAGGCTGCTTCTTGTGGCTCCAAGCTGATGCAATATGTGTCCCTCGCTGAGATCTGCAGTCAGAGTAACGTTTTTTGAGCGTGCCGCGCACTCAGACGGCGCAAAAAGAGACTTCCGACAACCAGGGCGGTTTCTACGTCAGACTCTAGAACTGTCTCAGCAGGATGGTGGCTGACTCCGCCTGGGCTACGTAAAAAGAGCATTGCAGTTGGGAGCCGGGTGGCCATAACCATCGCGTCGTGGCCTGCGCCGCTGGCGATTCGGCGTTCTGGAAGACCCGCTGCTTCGATAGATTCAGCAAGCAGAGCGGTCAACTCTTCATCCATGGGAACTGCCGGTTGCTCCATCAGGTATCGGGATTCGCTGTTGATTCTGCGACGGCTTGCGATACATTGCGCCTGATTCAGAAGCGACTCGACTGCCTCCTGACGCACTGAATCGCGGGCATGGCGAACATCGAGGCTGACGACGACGAAACCAGGAATCACGTTTCCGGTGTTGGGGCTCGCAGTGATGCTGCCTACAGTTGCTGTCAACTCTTCTGTTTCAGAGGCAAATGCTTCGACGAAAACGATCCACTCCGCTGCTGCTGCCAGTGCATCCTGCCGCAGGGCCATCGGGGTGGTTCCCGCGTGATTGGCCTGTCCAGAGAAAGTGAGTTCGCAGCGTGTTTGTCCGACGATGCCGCTGACAACGGCTACGGAGAGTAGCTCGGAGTCGAGGACTGGACCTTGCTCGATGTGAAGTTCGAGAAAGCCGACTGCATCCTCGCTGATGAGGGCGTCGTCAATTTCTGCCGGGTCGAGGCCGAAATCTGAAATTGCTTGCCGGATTGAGATGCCAGCTGGGTCTGTGAGTTCAAGCAGTGCTGGGTCGAAACGTCCGGCGACTGCGCGGCTACCTAGAAAGGGAACGCCGAAGCGAACGCCTTCTTCCTCAGAAAAGGCTATAACTTCGATTGCGATGGGCACTGAGTTTGTGTGCGCGTCGGCGACGAGATGTAGAGCGAGGATGATTCCAAGCAAGCCGTCGAAGGGGCCTGCATCCGGGACTGTGTCAATATGAGACCCGATTGCGATCCGCTTTGACGCGCCAGCCGGTTGCCATAGTCCGTGAAGATTACCAGCGGCGTCTAAGGTGACTTGCATTCCGAGTCTTTCCATCCGCTGCCGCAGGTGTTGGTGAATTTGGGCGACGGGCGGGGTGAGGAAGCGGCGCGTGATGCGGCCTGGTTCTTCGCTTATGGTTGCGAGCGATCTGCATTCGGCGATTGCTTCAGCGGCTCGTGTCTGACTGCTCATGGCCGCCGTCGCAGTTCTTTGCCTCGGGCTTTCGGATCGATTACCGAGTCTTCGCCGCGTCCCCAGAAAACACATTCACCACGCAGATAGGTTTCGAGCACTCGACCCTGCAACTTTGCGCCGAGGTACGGGGAGAGCTTATGACGAAAGCGCAGATCTGCTTCAGTCACGGTCCATTCTTCGTCGGGATCAAAGACGACGATGTCGGCATCGTGTCCGATGGACAGCGAGCCCTTTTGTCCGGTCAAACCAGCGAGAGCGGCGGGCTTCGTGGCCAGCCAGTGTGTCAACAGCTCGAGATTTCCTCCGCGTTGGCGAAGCCCAGTGCAGACGATGGGCAGAGCCAGGCCGAGACTTGCAATACCACCCCATGCCTGATCGAAGCGACCTGTATCTTTATGTTTCAATTCTGGCTCACAGGGTGAGTGGTCCGTCGCGATCATGTCGATGATTCCGTCCCGCAGTCCGTGCCAGAGGGCTTCGCGATTGGCTACGCTGCGAATGGGTGGGGCACACTTATATTCGGTGGCGCCATCGGGGATTTCTTCAGCCGCAAACCAAAGGTACTGCGGGCAGGTTTCGACAGTTATTCTCAGCCCTGCGGCCCGTGCCTTTTTCAAGATTGGGAGAGCCAGGGCGCTTGATAGATGGACCACATGGAGGGGCGTGTCGAAGACGACAGCCAGACCGATGAGCATTTCGATTGCTTCGATTTCTGCTTCGTTAGGACGCGAGGCGAGATAGGTTGAGTACTTGCGCCAGTCCAGTCCCTGAGAATTAATGAGAGCGGTGGCGCGCTCCACCGGTCCGGCGAGTTCGGCGTGGGCTAGTAACGGCAGTCCAGAGCCGTGTAGCTTGTCGAGTGCAACCCGGAGTTGCGGCTCGTCGACCCAGGCGAAGTCATCGATTCCGGATGGAACGAGGAAGCATTTGAATCCAGCGACCCCAGCCTCAGCTAGCGGAAGCAGCTCTTCTTGGTTGCCTCCGACTCCGCTGTTACCCACTACTCCTCCCCACGCGATCCAATCTACCCAGGCGTTTCCGGCAGCAGCTTTGCGCTTGGCTTCTAGTGCAGCGGGAGAGATTGTTCCTGGAACCGAGTTGAGTGGCATATCTACGAGAGTGGTGACGCCACCAGCGACGGCTGCCTGAGTGGCAGTGGCAAATCCTTCCCAGCCTGAGCGACCGCCGTCGACGACTCCAGCGTCGTTGATGTGGACGTGAGTATCGACCATGCCGGGCATGAGGAGAAAGTCCCCGTAATCCCGCAGGTGGGCTGTCGTGGGAACGGCTTCCCAGGTTGCGACTTCAACGATCTTTCCGCTTCTGACAATGAGCGTTGCTGGACGGAGCCCCTCCGGCGTCGAAACGCGTGTCGATCGGAAGGCCCATGTCCTAGAAGCCTTCCAGTTTTCGCTCGGAGGCTGACCGGTATTTTGACGAGTTCCCTGTGCCATACTGTCCTTAATCCTCGGAGAATCCCTGAAGCACAGTGTATCGGAGGTCCGTCCTGTCCAATCAGCCGAATCCAGATCATCTTCGTCGCGCCATCGAACTCGCTACGCAGAACGTGCTTTCCGGCAAAGGTGGCCCTTTTGCCGCAGTGATCGTTCGCGATGGAAAAATCATCGCCGAAGCAGCCAATTCCGTCACAACAACGAATGACCCCACGGCTCACGGAGAGGTGAATGCTATCCGTGCTGCTTGCAGGGAACTGGGCACGTTTACCCTGACTGGCTGCGAGATTTACTCAAGCTGTGAGCCTTGCCCTATGTGTCTGGCGGCTATTTATTGGGCGAGGTTGGGGGCTATCTACTTTGGTTGTGGACAGCAGGACGCGGCAAAGGCCGGCTTCGACGATGCTTTCCTGTACGAGGAGATTCGCAAAGAGTCTGGGGTGCGCAGTGTCCCGGCGCAACAACTACTCAAGGATGAGGCGTGGGAATGCTTCTCGACGTGGCTGGCGACTCCAACGAAGGTCGACTATTGACCGCGAAGCAAGTGTTGAGCAGTTCAATGGAGCGAGCTTAGAGGCCAAGCTCCCTGGCAGCTAACTCTGTCCCTTGTACACGCGCTTGAATTTTTCTGAATGCTGTGTCGCGGGCAGTCGAAGTATCGTCCGCAAAGGGCGCGAAGCCGCAGTCGTCGGTTGTTCCTAATTGTTCTGGAGGCAGGAAGGACGCGGCTTCGAGGACACGATCACGCACTTCTGCCGCTGTCTCAACCCTGGGGCTGATTGGATTGATGACGCCGATGAAAACGACGGGTTTGGCGTCTGGAACGTGTGCGGCAAGTTCGCTCACCAAGCTCAGAACTCGCTTTCTGTCTGGCTCGCTCGCCATTTGGAGATAGAAACGGCCGACCTGCAATTTGAACAGCTCCGGCAGCAGGCCTGCATAGTCTACGTCGGCGGAGTGTGTTGAATCATGATCGCCGCCGGGGCAGACGTGAACTCCAATCCTCGAAAGCTCTTCAGCTGAGAAGCGGCTGAGCACCTGGTTGTTGAGAGAGACGAAACTGCGGAGTAGTCCGCCGCTTGGGTCGAGCTTTAGCGATAGCCGGCCTTCTGTGAAGTCGATCTGTACGCTGTCGGCGCCGGCGTCGAGTGATCTTCGGATATCGGCCTCGGCTTCATCGAGCAGGTCGGTGATGAACTCTTCTCTGGAGTAGCCAGGAATCGACGTTGCTGGATAGAGCAGGCTCAAGGCGGATGCGGAAATTACAGCCTGCTTGATGGGGCGACTTGTATAGGTCCTGGCAGCTTTCAGATAGTCCGACGCATGTACTCCGTACCGGAACGGACCGCCGGTCAAGCGTGGCAACTGACGTTGGTGTCCATCTGCAAAGGGAATAATCACGCCGTCTGACGCTAGATTAGTTAGCCCACTAAGTGGGTAGGTAGCGAAGCTGGGCTTCGTCTGCTCACCGTCAGACAAAACAGGGGAACCTGTTGCTTCCAAACGAGAAATCGTGTCTTTAAGTGCGGCGTCATACGCGACGTTCAGTGCTTCGAAAGATGCACTTCCGGAATGAAAAGAAGTAATCGTCTGAATCAACTCAACAGGACGAGGAATGCTACCGACCAACTCTGTAGGAATCGCCATACGCGAAAGCCTACCAAGGCCAAGGGGATTCGGACGTCCATCTAATGGATGAGTCGGCGATTCGGTGCGCGAAATGGAGCTGGCAAAAGAGCCATTGTCTAAAAACAGGTATTTGGCCCTGAATTAAGCTTCAGCTCCTCAATCATTTTTGAGTTGCAGACGCGCGGCGCGCGGACTCTGCTAGCACCTTGTTGTAGTCCTGGCCGACGAGGATGCCTTGATGGACCTTGAGGATACCGCCGACGTAGACGCGCTCCAAATCGCGCTCACCTGTAACGAGCACGAGGGTTGCATAAGGGTCGAAGACTTCGCCGAGGCGAGTTGGATCGATAACGAGAAAGTCAGCATATTTCCCCGGTTCGAGGCTGCCCAGTTTGTCCTTGACTCCCATGACATCTGCGGACCCCATGGTATGTAGGTAGAGGACCTGGTACGGGCTCATGATTCGCGCGTCTTCATATTTGTCGCGAATTGCGTAGAGACCGGTTCGCATATTCTCGAATGGGTCAGCAAGATCGGCGCTGGCTTCGCCGTCCACGCCCATCCCGACACGAATTCCCATCTTCAGATATTTGGGAATGTCAGCTACGCCTGATGCGAGACGCCCGTTGGATAGCGGGTTCCAACTAATGCCACTATGTGCCTTGGCCGTGGCTTCGAGAATGGTGTCATCAGCGTGGATGAAATGGCCGAAGTAGAAGTCTCTGGAGGTTAGCAGGCCGCTATCGACGAACCATTTGAACTTGGCGCGCTCTGCGGCTACGGTGTCGGGCGGTTCAAGGTAGTGGCTTTGATTGCCGATGTGGAACGCATCCATCATGGCTTTCTCTGCCAGGGACTGCTGGTAAGTTTCGTTGAACGAGGTCGAGCCGTTCAGCATGACACTCAACAACTGGCTGGACTTTGGCTGTGTTGCAAGCCAGTCCATGAAAAGTTTGAGCCGGGCCATTGCCATCGCGGGCGTGTCGGTGTCGCTGATCCGGTCCTGCTGATATCCGTGGACAAAACGAATTCCTGAATCAATCTCGGCTTTGTACTCCTGTTGATCGCAATCGTTCTGCTTGCAGCGGCCCCAGCTCGTTCCGCCGTAGTTAAAGCTGTAGGCGGAGGTGATTCCATGCTGAAGATGGTCGAGCGCTCCGTCGAGCGTGAACCAGTAGAAATCCTCTGGCTGAGCTTTGCTGGCGCGTTGATTGTAAAGGCCGTCGATCCAGCCCGGAAGCGTCTGATCGGCGGCGATGCCACGGAAGGCGGCTTGCCAGAGATGGCTGTGCGCGGAGAGAAAGCCGGGGATGATCCAATGCCCGCCCGCATCGTAGGTCTTTTCTGCTTTCAAATCCTTTGGAGGATCGCCTGCGGCAACGGCGGCGAGTTTGCCGTCCTGATCGACCACGAGATATCCAGTAAAGATTTCTTTTTGATTCGGCGCCATGGTGAACAAGTGTGCATTCTTAACAATAAGCTTGGCCTTGCTCTCGGCGTGAACGGCGGTTGCAGCGAGAAGAGACACAACTGCTAAACATCCGGCGAGCAGGCAATTCAATTTGCGCATGTCCTTTGATATCGCGTCTGGGTTCGCCACGCAATCTTTTCTTACTCACGGGGAGGTGGTTGGCCGGTCTTCCGTGGAGAAAGTGATTGCCCTATCTGTTGCTTTACGATAATTTCAGAGACTCATCCCATTGCTGTGGGCCGTCATTACGCCGCCTTGAGGCAAGTTCTAAAAAGCATTAACCTTAACCATTAGAGTTTCGTCGCGAGGGAAGGGCATTTGTCCAGCACTTTCACCGAAGATCCTGAGATCCGCAAGCGCTTTGCAGAGCTGCATCCGCCACTTACGGCACAAGCCGCGGTGGTCGAATCGAACCGCTGCCTGCACTGCTTCGATGCGCCCTGCATGGTCGTATGTCCTACGCATATTGATGTACCGGGATTTATCAAGCGAATTGCCAGTGGAAACCTGAGGGGATCTGCGCGCAAAATCCTGGAGGCTAATATTCTTGCGGGAAGCTGTTCGCGTGTATGTCCTGTGGAGGTGCTTTGCGAGGGAGCGTGCGTGATGCACCGCTACGATCGTCCCCCTATACAGATTGCGCAACTTCAGCGACATGCGATGGATGAGTTTCACAGGTCAAAAGAACCGCTGCTGCCGGAAGCTCCACAAGAAAGGGATCTGAAGGTTGTATGCATTGGAAGCGGTCCTGCATCGCTCGCATGTGCGGCCGAGCTTCGAAGGCACGGCGCGCAGGTTAAAGTTATCGAGCGCCGCGCGTTGCCTGGTGGTCTGAATACTTATGGAGTGGCGGAGTACAAATTACCAACTGCTGAGAGTTTGCGGGAAGTAGAACTAATTCGCCAAATGGGCGTGGAGTTCAAACAGAACACTGTGATTGCGACGGCAGCGGATTTGGAACGACTACAGTCGGATTTCGATTTTATTTTTCTGGGTGTTGGTCTGGGAGCAATGCAGCGGCTGAATATTCCAGGAGAAGACGCACATTCGTTTCAACGGGCGAACCAGACCAGCGGAGTGCTGAATGCGCTTGAACTGATCGCTGCATATAAGACAGGACACATTAAGATACTGCACGGAAGCGTGGTTATCATCGGAGCAGGGAATACGGCGATTGATGCGGCTGTTGCTGCGCGCAGGCTAGGGGCAAGTATAGTCACTATGCTGTATCGCCGAGGCGAGACGGATGTGTCTGCCTTTGATTTTGAATATGCACATGCCCGGCACGAGGGCATCCGTTTTGCTTGGTACAGGGCACCGGTTGCAATTCGTACTTCAGAGGATGATCGACTGTTGCTTGAGACGATTGGTGTTCGTGCAAACGGGGATTTGCTTGAAGAGATAGAGGGTTCCGAAGAGACGATACTTTGTGACACTGTGATCCCTGCTATAGGGCAATCGCCGTTGACAGAACTTCTCTCTAACTTTGGTCGTGTGACGATTGATGGTGGCCGCATTGTGATCGATCGAGCCACGGGGCAGACGACGAATCCGCTGATCTTTGCCGGGGGCGATTGCACCAACGGCGGCCGCGAAGTGGTCGATGCAGTTGCGGACGGCAAGCGGGCTGCGTTGGGGATTCTCGCCGCGGCGGAAGAGAAGTCGGAGGCGGCAATTGTCTAACCCTGTGTACACGCCGGATATCAGTGTTCGCGGTTTTGCGGGCGGTATCAGTTCGCCCAATCCTTTCTGGCTTGCATCAGCACCGCCGACGAATTGCGGCGAGCAGATCATGCGCGCTTTCGATGCGGGCTGGGGCGGCGCGGTATGGAAGACGATTGGCGCGCCGGTGACCAATGTGAGTTCGCGCTACTCGTCGATTGACTGGATGGGCCAGCGGATGATGGGCTTCAACAATATCGAACTCATCAGCGACCGGCCTATCGAAACCAATCTGCTTGAGATTACCGAGGTCAAGAAGCGCTATCCGAAACACGCTGTCATTGCTTCGCTTATGGTGGAGTCAACCCGCGAGGCATGGCACGATATTGTTGCGCGTTCAGAGGATGCGGGTGCGGATGGGCTGGAGCTGAATTTTGGATGTCCGCATGGAATGAGCGAGCGCGGCATGGGTTCGGCAGTCGGGCAAGTGCCGGAGTATGCGCAGATGATTACGGAGTGGGTGAAGGAGAAAGCGCGAACTCCAGTGCTGGTAAAGCTTACGCCGAACGTCAGCGATATTCGCACGGTGGCTCGTGCGGCGAAGCGTGGCGGAGCGGATGGTCTGTCAGCGATCAATACCATCAACTCGATTACGGGCATTGATCTCGATACGCTCATACCGAGACCGAATGTAGATGGGCGTAGTTCGCATGGCGGCTACTGTGGACCGGCGGTGAAGCCGATCGCGCTCAACATGGTGCAGCAGGTGATGAGCGACGCTGAGTCTGCCCTGCCTATGTCGGGGATTGGTGGCATCGGCACCTGGGGCGATGCAGCGGAGTTTATTCTGCTCGGATGTGGCACGGTGCAGGTCTGTACGGCTGCCATGCACTACGGCTATCGCATTGTTGAGGACATGGCCGACGGTTTGCAGAACTGGATGCGCGGTAAGGGCTTTCGAACGCTGGAGGATTTTCGCGGACTGAGTGTCAATCGCGTGACGGAGTGGAAGCACCTGAATCTCAATTACAAGATCGTTGCGCACATCGATGAGCAGAAGTGCATTGGCTGCGATCTTTGCCACATTGCGTGCTGGGATGGAGCGCACCAGTGCATCCACCTGGATCGCGTGAGTGGTCCGGTTGATGGGCATGTCGAGGTTCATGCGATACCAGCGAGCTTTGAAACTGCGAGTCGCGAGAGTATTGCGGTGACTCCCGTGACTCGGCGCGAGCGCGTTGTGGATGCTGCTGCGCATGGGCCTTATCCTACGCCGCTGGCGCGCATACCGCGGGTGGATGAGACGGAGTGTGTTGGGTGCAATCTTTGTTCGTGTGTGTGCCCGGTGCAGGACTGCATCACGATGGTTGAGGTTTCCACCGGTTTGCCGGCGGAGACATGGGACGAGCGCACGGGTGGTGCAACATGCGCCACTGAACCACAGATAATCTGACACAACGCGGAGGGCAGTTGAGCACTTTGATGAAGAGCGCTGTCGACACTACGCTTTCCAATGCTGACCTTGCGCCGACTACACGCGCTCAACGCACCTGGGGAACCTATAACTACATCGCGCTCTGGTTTTCTATGGCGATGGAGATTACGACTTATCAGCTTGCTTCTTCGCTGATCGCCGCGGGTATGGATTGGAAGCAGGCGGTTGGTACGGTACTGCTTGGCAATCTGATCGTGTTGGTCCCGATGTTGCTCAATGCTCATGCCGGCGCCAAGTATGGCATTCCTTTTCCTGTGTTCATTCGAGCGCCGTTTGGGGTGCGCGGGGCGAATCTGCCTGCGATTCTGCGGGCGTTGGTGGCGTGCGGGTGGTTTGGCATTCAATCGTGGATTGGCGGACAGGCGATTTATTCGATGATGCTGGTGGTGTGGCCTTCGGTCGCAGCCGCGCAGTGGGCGTTGTGGGCTTGCTTCCTGGGCTTCTGGTTGCTGAACATGATTGTGGTGTGGCGCGGCGTGGAGTCGATCCGGTTTCTGCAGGGGTTTGGCGCGCCGTTCATGTTTATCATGGCTGCGGCGCTGTTGATCTGGGTGCGGGTGAAGGCCGGTAGCTTTGGTTCAATGCTGGCTACGCCGAGCAAGTTTCATACGTGGCACGAGTTTCTGCCGGTGTTTGTTCCGGCGTTGACGGCGATGGTTGGGTACTGGGCTACGCTGGCGCTGAACATTCCTGACTTTACTCGCTACTCGAAGTCACAAGGGGCACAAATTGTCGGACAGGGTTTTGGGTTGCCGGTAGCGATGACGTTGTATACGTTTGTCGGCATCGCGGTGACATCGGCTTCGGTGGTGCTGTTCGGTGAGCCGATCTGGAATCCGATTACGTTGATTGGGCGGTTTCATCAACCAGTGGTGGCGTTCCTGGCATTGATCGCGATCCTGGTGGCTACGCTGAACGTGAATATCGGTGCAAACGTTGTTTCACCTTCAAATGACTTTTCGAATCTCTATCCACGGCTGATCAGTTATCGAACCGGAGGTATGATCACCGGCTTTCTGGGTCTCGCGATTCGGCCGTGGAAGCTGCTCGCTACTCCTGATGCTTATATTTTTGGATGGCTTGGAGGGTATGCGGGATTACTTGGGCCGGTGGCGGGGATCATGGTTACGGACTACTTCTTCATTCGCAGGACTAAACTGGACGTGAATTCGCTATATCACCGCGAAGGGATCTATCACTACTCGAAGGGCATTAATCCGAGGGCGATAGCTGCTCTGGTGATTGGAGT
>Ga0302140_10004211_pt1 | contig 18301 bp, 16 predicted proteins | sample I_Bog_E1_1_FD_202095 | JGI IMG/M metagenome (GOLD analysis project Ga0302140, IMG submission 202095) | Peat permafrost microbial communities from Stordalen Mire near Abisko, Sweden - I_Bog_E1_1 | ecosystem: Environmental > Terrestrial > Soil > Wetlands > Peat | place: Sweden: Abisko, Stordalen... | reverse complement strand
TTTGTTTTTTTGTTGGTGGGCCAGGTTAATCACCAGGTTGTTGTTAATACCCAGCCCGGGGAAATAAAACAAACTGTTAGCAAGGAATTGCTGCGAGGGGTTTCCTGTAAGCGATGACTTATAATCCAGCATAATGCTTTCGCCCAGGCGCGGGTAAATATTTTGCTTTGCCTGCTGTATGGTATTGCTAAAATTGATGTAATAATCCAGGTAAGTGTATGATTCGTTGGTAAATGCGTTCCCGTTCGTTTGCTGAAACGCCACACTCGAATAGTTGATATTGGTACCGGCTTGCAAATAGGTGAAAGTTTTTCCCTCGCTAAAGTTCAAAGGTAGTTCCAGTCCTCCGTAAACATCTGTTTCGTCCCAATAAATATTGCCGCCCCGGTAATAGCCTCTCCGGTCAAGATAATAATCTACACCACCGGACAAGTAGGGAAACCATGCGCCATAAGTCGCGTCGAAACCAAATTCTTTATAGCCCTCATCACGGTTATAATTAAACAACAGTTCCGACTGCATGGTATTCAGCACATTTTCGCCTTGCAGGCTCAGCGCGTAGTTGGGGTCGACAAAGTTTGGGATAAGGCTGTGAAAATTAAACAAATGATAGGATTTGTGGTATTTGGTGATAGGCAATGAATCGTCTTTTACCCGCGCCAGCAGGTCGGTTGAGCTATCGCGTTTCAGCGCGCCGATGCCAAAATCAGGCAATGCACCGCGTGCTTCGATTGGATCTATTAAAGCCCATTGCAGCCGTTTTTTATTGGCCATCCCTAACTTGTAACCAAAAGCTGAAAAACCAACCCAGGCAAAATAGCTATTGCCAATGGCCGGCTCATAGCTTCCCACAGCGCCATATATACCACTATTTTTCAATTCAAACAACCTGTTGTTTTTCAGGCTCAAGGCGAATATCCGGTCATCGATACCGTAGGTAGCCGAATAGTAAACCGTATCATTTTTTACCGCAGGGAAAACAATAGGCTGATAAGAAAGCGGGAGCAGGAATTTATTTTCGCCGGTTTTGATGTCAATCAGGTCCAGCGTCATTTGCCCTTTCGGGGTGCGGATGGCTGCTACCAAATGATCGGGTCCGTAAAATTTGGGGTAAGTATAAAACAGTTGGTCTTTGTTTGGTATAATTTTGATGAGTTTACCGGTTTCGGTATTGATGAGGTGCAAGGCACATTTACCATCGGTGCTTTCCTGCACGGTAACAACTGTTTTTCCGTTCGGGCTAAAATCAGGCGAAAAGTATTTGGTGCCTTTCGTTAGTCGACGTTCAATGCCGGTTTTTACATCTAAAAGCATCAGTTCGCTGTAATCTCGGTAATTCCAGCGTAAGTCGGGCCGGTAGGCGGCATAAACAATTTTACCGTCATGATAGGCAAAATAGGTATCCAGTGATACATCCCGGACGGCTAAATTACGCTCATGATTGCTCGTCTTTATTACAAATACAGGTAAATGATTGTAAGTGCTTTTCATATAAATGATTGTGCTATCATTTATAAAGGCTGGATATTCCAGATCGGCATCAAAATGCTGATATTTCGTAAATATCGGAATTCCGGAAATATGAAGACAATTGCAAGTAATTGAGTCTGGAAAAAATGCTTCAGGAATCAAAGGATCATGATCGGTCTTAAACTGCTTTTGATAAAAAGTAAATGCGTCAGTCCTGAATTGGTCAAAATCTTTCCCGGTATATCTTTTAACCGCCTTATCAAATGGAAAAAACAAACCCCGGTACGCCGCGCCATCATGGGTAACTTTTCGCCAAAAGTCGTCACCATATTTATCGCGGCCGTAGGATACGAGCATATAACCCAGCGGGTACCAGTCGGGCGTATAATCAAGGTACGAGCCGTTGCGCAGTTTCATAAAGCTGTAATCACGGCCATCTGCCCATAAAACGCGCATGCCGTTTAAAAAATAAGGCAGCCTGCCCCTGCCCTGCTCGCTTACATGGGTTTCGTTGAAAACAGCGTCGCCCTCAAAAAACCAGTTGGGTATGGCAATATCATTAAGCAGCGCCTGGCCGCCCTCGCCAAAAAGTAGCTTCGCGGCGTGTGACAGGCCCACATTAAAATTATTGTACTGCTGTACGTGCCGAAACTCGTGTATTGCCAGTTGCGCCGGCCACGGAAGGCTACCCAGGTCGAAACTATTTTGCTCCGGCGTTAGGTAAAATTCACTTCTGAAAGGCGCTAACCCAACATAGCCGTTGGCAATGGTGGTTTGGTTTTGCATCAAAATACTGACCTGCTTTTGTTTGGTGCCAATGGTCGGCTTAATGGAATTATTCATCTGGCTGATGATATTGGCCACCAGCCGACCGGCCGAATCCAGCCCTACCGGGAAGATCACCTTTGCGGCCGGCATATCGATTTGGTTCCATTTAACCGAAGGCGGGTTGCCGCCGAATTCCTGGGCCCTGGTTAAAGTAGCAGTTGCAGTGAGCAGTAGCAGTATGATTGGCAGGGGTAGAATACGTTTCATTAAGGGTGAAAGTAGTGATAAATTATTTGAACCGGCATACAAGGAATTAACGAATCAGGTATATTATTAGTTCTTACGCCAGCTAAATTTAAAATTCAACTCTTATAAATCCGAAATCGAACATCCGAAACTACCTCTTGAGCGCAGCGAAGAATCCGAAATTCAAATGACATACCGTCCCCCAAAACTTCCTACATTTGCCGGTTGTTAAACAATTATGGCTAAGATCGGCATTAACCTGGCAACAGGTTCTATACAAAAAGAAGAATTAATTGTCGGGATCGATTTGGGCACCACCAATTCATTGGTCGCTTTTATCAATCCCGACAAAAACCCGCAGGTGATCAACGATATGGGCCGTGGCGTTTTGGTACCTTCGGTTGTGCATTTCGGCGCCACAGGGGACATAACGGTCGGCAATGAAGCGAAAGAATATTTGATCACCGATCCGCAAAATACCGTCTTTTCCGTAAAAAGATTATTGGGGCGGTCTTATCATGATATTGAAAATTACAAGGATTTTTTCTCGTATAAAGTCATCGACGATGATACCGAAAGCCTGGTTAAAATAAAGGTCGGCGATAAATTTTATACGCCGATAGAACTTTCGAGCCTTATACTAAAAGAATTAAAGGCCAGAGCCGAGCATGCGCTCAAAACGCCCGTTAACCGTGCGGTGATAACCGTTCCGGCATATTTTAACGATTCCCAGCGCCAGGCCACGCGTGATGCAGGCAAACTGGCCGGGCTTGATGTATTAAGGATTGTGAACGAACCGACCGCTGCCAGCCTGGCTTATGGCATTGGCTTAAACCCGGATGAATCAAAAACGATTGCCGTGTACGATCTTGGCGGCGGAACATTTGACGTCTCTATCCTGCAAATACAAAACGGCATTTTCGAGGTACTCTCGACTAACGGCAATACGTTTTTAGGCGGCGACGATTTTGATAGGACGATTGTAGATTACTGGATCGAAAAGAACCAATTGACCAGGGCCGAGGTGCTTGCAGATAACAAACTGGCCCAGAAGCTGCGGTTAAAGGCCGAGGAGTCGAAAAAAGCATTTGCCCACCAAAGCATGGTGAATGATAAGATCGGCGATATTTGGTGCACGATTACGCGGGACGAATTTGAAAAACTTATCCTGCCGAAGGTGGAAGAAACCATCGCCTGCTGCAAAAATGCGCTGAAAGATGCCGGTTTGGATATCAGCCAGATCGACGAAGTAATCATGGTGGGTGGCTCGACGCGCACAGCATTGGTTAAGAAAATGGTGTCCGAATTTTTTGGGCGAAAAGTACATGATGAAGTTAACCCGGACGAAGTGGTGGCTCTTGGCGCTGCCATTCAAGCCGATATTTTAGCCGGCAACCGCCGGGATATTTTACTGCTGGACGTAACGCCGCTGTCGCTGGGTATTGAAACCATGGGCGGGTTGATGGATGTCATCATTCCACGTAATTCGAAAGTGCCTACAAAAGCCGGAAGGCAATATACCACCAGCATTGACGGCCAGGTAAATATGAAAATAGCCGTTTACCAGGGCGAACGTGACCTGATCAAAGAAAACCGCAAACTCGCGGAGTTTGACCTAAAAGGCATACCATCCATGCCGGCCGGTTTCCCCAAAGTGGATATCAATTTTTTGCTTAATGCCGATGGTATTTTAAAGATACAGGCTGTTGAGCTCCGGTCAGGAGTAAAACAGGAAGTTGAAGTGACGCCCACCTATGGCATTACCGACGACCAGGTGGAACAAATGCTGATGGACAGCATTACGCATGCCAAAGATGATGTAAGCCAGCGGATGGTGATTGAAGCCCGCGTGGAAGGCGAGCAAATGGTGAGCACGGTGGAAAAGTTTATTCAAAAGAATGGCGATTTTTTATCGGAAGAGGAAACCGGGCAAACAAATATGTACGTTTCTGTATTAAAGGAAGCATTGAGTGGCAGTGATAAGGATCAAATACACAAAGCCATTGATACGCTTAACGAATATACACGCCCCTTTGCCGAGCGGCTGATGGACGTGGCGATAAGCCATGCGATGAGGGGGAAGAGTATTGAATAGCCAATTTGTCATCTCGCCCAACGGGAGTGATCTTGTCCGCATTGCAGCCGAACTATACTGGCGGTAATGTCAAACGTTTAAGATTTCTCGCTATCGCTCGAAATGACACAAAATGAATAATCGTCTGCCCGAACAAACTAAATAACACCATTTTGAAAAACATCACGCTCGCCTGCCTGCTATTATTTTGTTTTTATGTCCCCTCAAAAGCGAATAGTCAGCAAAAATTCACCGATACCACCCGCAAACCCTTAGATACGCTAAGGTACGATTCCCTGATGCGGAAGCTGGCCAACGGCGATAAAACCGGGCGCTGGCCGGTGAAGCACGCGCCGCGCCCGTTGCCCGGCGCGATTTTGCCTTTTTACCGGGTTGTTGCTTACTACGGCAATATGTACTCCAAAAACATGGGAGTGTTGGGCGAGTACAAGCCAAAAGTAATGCTTAAGAAATTGGAAGATGAAGTGAAGGTTTGGGAAAAGGCCGATACCACCACACCGGTGATGCCGGCCCTGCATTACATATGCGTTACTGCCCAGGCAGATGCCGGCTCCAACGGTTTGCACAGCCTGCGTATGCCATTTAAACAGATTGACAGCGTGATCCATATGGCGCGGTCGATACATGCTATCATTTTCCTTGATTTGCAAGTGGGTTATAGTACCGTTAAAACAGAGGTACCGCGCCTGGAAAAATACCTGCAAATGCCTGACGTGCATTTGGGTATCGACCCTGAATTTTCGATGAAAGAAGGCAGTGTGCCGGGCAAGCGCATCGGCACATTTGATGCCGAGGATATTAACTACACCAGCCAGTACCTCGCCGACCTGGTCAAGAAATACAATTTGCCGCCAAAAATATTTATAGTACACCGTTTCACCCAAAAAATGGTGACCAATTACCAAAACATCAAGCTGCACCCCGAAGTACAATTTGTGATGGACATGGACGGCTGGGGCGGCATACAGTTAAAGAAGGACACCTACCATTATATTGAATGGCACGAACCGGTTCAGTTTACGGGCTTTAAGCTGTTTTATAAAAACGATTTGACCAAAGAAACCAAAAGGCTGCTGACGCCGAAGGAGATTTTGGCGTTGAGGCCGATCCCGATTTATATTCAGTATCAATAAAATCTTACACGAATTTTCACGAATAAGAACGAATTTTCACGAATGATGGCCGGCTAATTTTTTTTATCACAAATTGTAAAGCCAATAAATTTGTGTTCATTCGTGAAAATTCGTGCTAATTTCCTTTCCCTATCGCTTCCTCCTCCCTTAAGCCTGCAATATTATTTTTACTGTTGAACGCATCAGTTTTTACCGCGAAATCTTCCGATATGCCGGCGATGGCGCCTCATTTTGTGTCCGAAAAAGATATTGGCGATCATCTTTTACTATATTTATCGATCAAAATCTTTATATGCAAGGCAAAATCTTATCCAGGCTGCTATTCGCAATTTATCTGTGTTTTTCATTGAACAGCTTGTTCGCACAGCCTCCCCAATTCCAGGGACAGTTAAATAACATGCGTTTTAATAATGAGATGCACCTGCAGAATCAAATGATGATGCAAATGATGAATATGCGCGGGGCCACGGGGACTGGATATTTTGATTTTGTTGTAATGCTGCGCGACAGTTCGAAAATCAAGGTACGTTCGGCCATGTTCACCGATTCAATCACCAAAAAGCGTTTTATAGTGATGATCGATAAAAAATATGCTAAATCGGACACAAACAGGTATAAAAAGATATTTCCGTCTCAAACCTTGTATCTTAAACGCGACGTAAACAAGGAGGACGGGTCCAGTGTTGATCTATATTACCGTGGCAAACCAAATGACACTTGCTGGATGTTTAAGGTGATCGCGGGACCGATCACCGCTTATTCCTATCTTAGCGACCAGGATTTTATGACTTTTGAGACCTCTTCGCTTATCGGCATCCAGTTAAACGATGGCCCTATCGTTCAATATTCTGAAGATAATCTCAGACAAATGATCATGTCGGACAATGCGGCAATGGAATATTTCCAGAAAAAGAAGTATATCAAAGCAATTCGAAAATTCAATCAAAATACTGAAAAACGCAACTAAAATTTACCCCGATAAAAGCAACCTGCTTCGTATACTTTAATCATCTGCTCCTGCTCCCTTAACGCTGCAACGTTATTTTTATTGTTGGACGTATCGGTTTTTACCACGAGATTTTCCGATAGGCCGTCGACGCTACCTCATTTTTCGTCCAAAAACATATTGGCGATCATCTTTTACTATATTTAACGATCAAAATCTTTATATGCAAGGCAAAATCTTATCCAGGCTGCTATTCGCAATTTATCTGTGCTTTTCATTGAACCGCTTATCAGCCCAGCCTCCTCAATTTCAGCGACAGCTAAATAACATATCTTTTAATAACCAGATGCGCATGCAGAATCAAATGATGATGCAAATGAGTTCGCTTAACCGGGGATACGCTGACTATAATATTAGCTATACTTTTGTTGTGACGATGAAAGACGGCACCAAAAAAGAGGTCGACTCCAAAATATACAACGACACTATTGTAAAGAAGAACTATTTGTTGCTGGTGGACAAAAGCTTTAAGCGCTCGGATACCAATCGCTACAAAAAAATATATCCTGCACAAACCATCAGTATCGCCCGTAATGTTGCTGCTCCCGGCGATGTTATTCATAAAAACGCGGTACAGCCGCCGCCCGTATATTTTAAGGGGATGCCTTCAGATAGCTGCTGGATGTTTAAAGTTGTTGCAGGGCCGATCAGCGCCTACTCCTACTTAAGCGAGCAGGAGGATGACCAGGTTTTTAATCCGTATGCCGTCGTCGCTATTCAATTGAATGACGGCCCGCTGATGCCTTTAACTGACGAAAATTTAAAACAAATGGTGGGGCAGGACATTAATGCACTTGAAGATATTCAAAAGAAAAACTATTTCCGAGCCATAAAAAAGTACAATAAGGATGTGGAAAAAGCCGCGAAAAAATAAATTTTCGCGGCCAGCAATTGTCGTTACAGGTTATCAATTGCTTCCTGCTCTCTTAGGCCAGCAATATTATTTTTACTGTTGAACGCATCGGTTTTTACCGCGAAATCTTCCAATATGCCGGCAATGGTATCCAGGTTGTCAGATACGCGCTGGTGCATATCGGGGAGATCTTTCTCCAGGCGTTTATCGCCAAGGTCAAAATTGTCCACTTCTATTTTTCCGAGTTTTTCCAGGAGGGCCTGCTGGCTGTTTTTCAGATCTTCCAGTTCGTGAACGATCTTCTCCATCAGGTTGAATTTCTTTAAAGTATCCATTTTAAATTTTATGTTATTGTTTATTAACACCGTTAAGCGGAAAAAGATTTAAAAATTTGGATATACTTTAGTAAAGCCAGATCAATATGTTAGCGCTGCATTAACCGCGCAACATACTTGCCAATAATATCAAATTCCAGATTAACCACGGAACCGACACGAACCTGCTGCAAATTGGTATGTTCAAACGAGTAGGGTATGATTGCAACCGAAAAACTGTTTTGCTTTGAATTGACCACCGTAAGGCTGATGCCGTTAACACAAATGGAACCTTTTTCTACCGTAACGTTGCCAGGAGCGGCATCATATTCAAAGGTATATTCCCAGCTGCCGTTTAATTCCTTAAACTCAATGCAAACTGCGGTTTGATCCACATGGCCTTGCACGATGTGGCCATCAAGCCGGGCATTCATTTGCATGCAGCGCTCCAGGTTGACCAAATCGCCGGCCTTCAGTTGGCCAAGATTGGATTTATTTAAGGTTTCTTCGATAGCGGTGACGGTATGTGTACCATCCGCCAATGCGATCACCGTAAGGCATACCCCGTTGTGGGCAACCGATTGATCTATTTTTAATTCGGATGAAATAGACGAGGCAATGGTGATACGCAGATTACCTTGTTCGTGCCGCAACCCGGCAACTTTTCCTAATGTTTCAATAATACCTGTGAACATACCTCTCCAGCCCCCTAAAGGGGGGGCCGGGATAGTGCAAAGCTAATTAATCGGTTGAAGTTCTATGTCAGGGCAGTTTGAATTTTGCAGCTACACTATGGTTCCCCCTTCACGGGGCTAGGGGGTTATTTAAAATTGCTGCTTACTTCCAGCTTTTTATTCCTCAGGTCGACGCCGCCTTCCAGTACGGATTTCAGGTTCGCAAAATAAAAGGTCCACCCTACCTGGCACTGTACAAACAGGTTTTTTGTTGGGTCTTCTTCCAGTGCAATATTTTCCTGTGTCAGCTCAACGATCGAGACACCGTTGCGGCTGCTGATTTGAACGGTTACAATATTATCTTTGGCAAAAGTAAATTTGACCAGGTCGGTGCCATTGGCTTCCAGTATTTCGCCTTTTTCGCAGGTGCTGTCATCCCAGCCGTGCCAGTACCATTCGTAGGTATCTTCCTTCATAATAAACTCGTCCGGATCGCGCAGGCGGCCGGCTATGGCATAAAAATCCGCTTTGCGTAAAAACCATTTTTCCAGCCCGGCGGGTGTGGCCCAGGCTTCATATAAGCTCCTGATATCGGTATTATAATCACCGGTAAGTTTAAAGCTGCTCCATTTATCATCTAACATCGGTTGGTCGGTTTAAATTTCTTAGTGTTCAAATTTAATTATAAAACCTGCTTCATTTATTAACTTGCCATTAAATATTGACGATGGCCAAACAAAGCGCTGGCATATTATTATACCGCAAAACAAACAGCGGCTTGCAGGTTTTCCTGGTACATCCGGGCGGGCCATTCTTTAAAAACAAAGATGCCGGTGTGTGGTCAATCCCAAAAGGTGAGTTTTTGGATGATGAAGGGCCGCTTGACGCCGCCAAAAGGGAGTTTCATGAGGAAACAGGTCTATCCATTGATGGAAAATTTCTACGGCTGGAACCGGTAACCCTAAAAAGCGGGAAGATCGTTCATGCATGGGCAGTTGAGGGTGATATCGATGCGACTTCGATCTATAGCAATATGTTTGAAATGGAATGGCCGCCGAAATCAGGTAAAAGGCAGTCTTTTCCAGAGATTGACCGGGCGGGGTGGTTTGACGTGGATGAGGCAAAGGTAAAAATCAGTGGTGCACAGGCAGGGCTGATAGACAACCTTCTAAAAATAAGCTAACCTCGTCTGTTCTTCACCCAATTGCTCAGTTCTCCCTTGCTTAAACCATCAGAAAATGTGTTTTTCTCACCCAACAATTTCTCCATCACCAAAGCAGCGATCAACGCCTCTTCCTCGTTGTCTTGTTGTAAAGATCCGGGCGTGAAATATTTCTGCACAAAGTGCGTATCAAATTTACCTGAGCGGAAAGCTTCGTGCTGCATCACAAATTTGCCGAAACCCAGTGTCGTGGTGATGCCGGTAATTTGGTACTCATCAATGGCTCTTATCATCCGTTCTATCGCCTCTCCCCTGTTTTCACCGTAGGTCACCATTTTGGCGATCATCGGATCGTAATAGATCGGTATCTCCATACCCAGCTCAAAGCCGTCATCCACTCTAACACCGGGGCCTTTTGGCGTAACATAGGTTTGCAGTGTGCCGATATCGGGTAAAAAATTATTATCGGGGTCTTCAGCGTAAACACGTAGTTCAATGGCGTGGCCTTTTATTTGCAAATCCTCCTGTTTAAAGCTGAGCGTCTCCCTTCTCGCAATGCGTATTTGTTCTTTCACCAGGTCGATGCCGGTGATCAGCTCCGTTACCGGGTGCTCCACCTGCAGGCGGGTATTCATCTCCAAAAAAAAGAAGTTTAGCTGGTCATCCATGATAAATTCGACGGTACCCGCGCCGGTGTAATTGACAGACCGCGCCACATCCACTGCGCATTTGCCCATTTTTGCGCGTATCTCGGGCGTAAGGATGGACGACGGCGCTTCCTCGATCACTTTTTGATGACGGCGTTGTACCGAACATTCCCGCTCGAAAAGATGAACGATATTGCCATGCGTATCGCCCAGCACCTGTATTTCAATATGTCTTGGGGATGAAACGTATCTCTCTATAAAAACGGAGCCATCACCGAAAGCCGAAGTAGCCTCAGACACAGCGAGCGCCATCTGCTCTTCAAAATCAGCCGCCTGTTCAACTATGCGCATCCCTTTGCCGCCGCCGCCCGCCGCCGCTTTGATCAATATCGGGAAGCCCACTTCAACCGCACGCTTTTTTGCTTCCGGCACATCCGTAATGGCTTCCTCGGTGCCGGGTACCATGGGGATATTATATTTTAAAGCTGCTGCTTTGGCCGCCAGCTTATTGCCCATCACTTCCATCGCTTCGGGAGTGGGGCCGATCAGGATCAGGCCAGCTTCACGTACCATCCGGGCAAAAGCCGGGTTCTCGCTTAAAAAACCATAACCGGGATGGATGCCCTCTGCCCCGGTTTGCCTGCATGCCGCAATGATCTTTTCGCCAACGAGGTATGATTTTGCAGAGGGTGCTTCGCCAATATGCACGGCTTCGTCGGCATAACGCACGTGCAGCGCATGGCGGTCGGCATCCGAATAAACGGCAACAGTTTTTATACCCATTTCGCGTGCAGAACGCATAACCCGTAGCGCTATTTCGCCGCGGTTGGCAATAAGGATTTTGTGCATGGCAACAAATGTAAAATATTGGGCGGATAATTATAACCCGGCAGAAATAATACAAACAAGTTGGTATTTCAAAGAGCGCATTGCCTGGCTAATTTTACGGTGATTATTTTGGGGCGAATTGCGCGACTGGGTAGCCTAACAATTAACTAATAATCAAACATTAATATGGTCTTGCGTAAAAAATATTTAATTTGGGTGATTATTATTCAAATAGTAAAAGCACAGCGATGTATACCCGGTTAATCTTTAAAATGACTGCGTGTTGTATGACTGTGCTGGTATTAATTTTTAGCGGGAAAGTATTGGGGCAAAGTGATTTTGAGCGTGCAATGCAGCAAAAAGTAGATTCGCTTTTAGCACCGGACAAAGGCGAAATCGCCCGGCGCCAATTGGTGCCTGATGATGCTTTACAAACCATAACCATACCCTCGGGCTGGGGAGGTTACGGTACCTATTTATTTGGCGGCATTGGGGGGATTTATCCCCAAATATACCACACTACTGCAGACCTGATCGCTTCGGGAGGTGTTACTTTTGGCGATCCATTTAAGTCAGTGAACCTGGCATTAAGTATTAATATGGCTGATGTGCACCGTTTTCGTGATTTTTCGGGTAACTTTATGGCAAGCAGGGTAGTTGCTGTTGGCAGCAGCATTTCGATTGGCGGCTTGCAATTATTTGCAAATCAAAAGCAATCTGACGCACCGGGGCAAACATTTTATTTTGCTTTCAGCCACGCGGTGCAATCGTTACCGTCGTTAACGCAAGGGAGCTCGCGGCTCACCTATACCATTGGTGTCGGCAATGGCAGGTTTTATTTAAAAAGCCCCGATGACATTGCTGCCGGCAGAGGGAAAAACGGGACAGGTATCTTCGGAAGCATTTCCTACGAAATGATACACCATGTTAACTTGATCGCCGAATGGTCCGGCACGAATTTGGGGCTCTCGGCGGGGTTCAGGCCATTTAAACAGCCGTTGTCATTGGGGCTGGGGGCGGTAAATCTAACGCGGTATTCGGGCGACAAAGCGGGTGTGATCTTTTCGATCGGATACCCATTGTCGCTGAATCGCCAAAAAAACTAATTTTGATTGCATGTTTCTAAAATATATCAAACCGAAAAAGATGCTTTTAGCAGCACTTAAAAACAAATAATGGATACGATTCGATGAAAAGGCTGGTACTTCTTTTTTTGATAATGACATTTTATATGGAAGGGCAGCAAGCGCTTTGCCAGGTAAAAGGTGATTTTTCGGATTGGAACGTCCCGCCGCCGATTCCTACCGGCACAATTCCGAAAGGCCCTGGCGGTGTTAAGCCCGCTGTTTTACAACCGCCACCTGATGTACCGGCGCTTACCCTGGAATTGATCGATCTGAAACTAGCTGCGTCATCGCCAATTCTGCAAACCGCACCCGATGTGCAGGCACCCGCGCAACCCGAATTGCCCCCCTTGCCATTTGATGTGCCGGACATACCGTTGCCGCAGGTGCCCGGTGCGATAGCGCTTCCGAAGAAAACCCCTCACGACGAGATTTTGGAGAACAATACAGATATGCCCGAACCAGCCGCGCCCGAAATGCCCGTATTACCAAAGCCACCCCAAGTAACATCACAATCAACTGATGAAGGGGTGTTGAAACTCCCGGTAATTCCTGCAATCATGGTGCAGTCAGGATCAGCGGCGTTGCCCGCAGACGCGTTCCCCTTTTTGGAATGGCCGGTTCCGGATATACCGGAAAATACGGAAATGAGCACAGTCCTGTCGGGCAACCCTGATAACAATAAAGTAAAACCAACAAATAAAAAGAAAACGGCAAAAAAACTAAAAGGGGGATAAATATATCTGTCCACCCGGCCGGCCCTTGCAAGGCAGGCTCACCTGGCATATTAGCATACTGAAATGAAAATCACCTTAACTAAATTGAAATATTATCTCGTTGTTGCCTTTATTACGGCAGCCGTTGGCTCTGCCATGGCTCAGGGCGTACATCGCGATCTTGGTTTAAAAAAGGGTGACCAGTTTCAGCGTCAAATCATTATCAAATCAAATTGCCTGTTGCAGCGGGGAAGCCAAAAACTGAACCTCAGCACCTATTCTTCTTTAATAAAAACCTATAAAATAAATGATGTCAACGGAACCCATGTAACCGTTAGCATTACCATTAACAAAATAATTGATTCGCTTAATGCACTGGGGCAAAAAGTTGTCTTTAATTCAGAAAAACGGCCTGATCCTGATTCATTTATCCAAATGGCCCTGCTGCAAATGATCGGCAAACCGGCAATAATTTCGATTGACGGGAAAGGGAAAATTTTAGCCGTTCAAAAGCAATTACCCATGGATGATACGCTGCTTTCCTTTACCGGTATTCAAAATGAGTACCTGGCAGCAGGACATTTGCTTGAATTCACCACCGACTTCCCGGCAAATCCATTTCTCAAAAAAGGTTATACCTGGGCCGACTCTACGGCATCCATGGTGAGCCATTTCACTATTTACGCGGTAAGTAGCCGCACTACCACCATCACGTACTCCACCACTAATTTGGCAGGCAACCTAAACAGCCGTATCAACGGGGTAATGCTGGTGGATAACGAATCGGGCATTATTCTGAAACGGTCCACCCAAAGTGTCAGCACAGGTTACGAATTAGTAAAGGGAGTAATTTACACAGCCACCAGGAGAACAGCGACATCAGAGATTTGCTATAAAATGACCGATTTAGCGAAGTAGTTTAAAAAGCAAAGCGCTTTTCAAGTTTCCCTTGGCGAAAAAAATTCACCTGAATTACCACGAACACCCTGATGCTTCTCCAGCCAAAAAACCTGTTTTAAACATTAGCAGAATATTTTTAGTTAACCACGCAGAATTGTAACGTAGCTATTACATTACAAAAACTTAACGTAAAAAGTCAAATATATGTAACCCCGGGGCGTCATTCACCGTAAAAACCCGAAAAACCAAACAGCAATGGACGCTATTATACTCACTGCAAAAGTTTTATTCTCACTGGCAATACTGTTATTCCTGGGCGTTTTATTTTTTAGCTATCTCAAATACCTAAAAAGAACTTACTACCCCAATTGGAAATTCCCTGATTACATCAGTGTAGGCTACGCGGAATATCTATACAAAAAATATATCAGGCGCACTGTTAAATAGGCGCGGGTGTATTTTCAATCAATAACTCCAGGAACTTAAGGTCGAGCCATCGGTTAAACTTATAGCCCACTTCTCTAAAGTGGGCTACCTCTGTGAAACCAAATGATTGATGCAGTTTAATACTGATTTGGTTATCAGCGCTAATCCCCGCTATTATTGCATGTATATTCATTGCTCTTGCACGGTCAATTAACACTCCGAGCAGCATTTTGCTGATCCCTTTTCCCCTATAAGAACTTTCCACGTAGACCGATACCTCTACCGTGTAGCGGTAGCACGGCCAGACCCTGAAATGCCCGAAACTGCTAAAGCCCGCGATTGCACCATTTATTTCAGCCACATAAACTGGAAAATTATTGTTAACACGGTCGCGGTACCAATCCAGGCGCATTTGCAGCGTATGTGGCTTTTCGCTGTACACGGCTGTAGTGTTAATTATAACCTCATTATAGATTTCAAGAACGGCCGGGAGGTCATCTTCGGTGGCGTGTCGTATTTTTATTTGTGTATCCATCTTCATTAAAGCAAAACACCCTTTAACCGGCAGCTAAAGGGTGTTCCGAAAAAATTATTGTTTTTGCGGGGCTCCCGGGGGAGGACCGCCGGGACCACCCGGACCACCAGGAGGAGGGCCACCCGGTCCACCCGGTGGAGGACCACCCGGGCCCATCTTCATTTCGGGCAGCTTAGCATCAGGATGAGAAGCACCGCGATGGCAGGTATAGCAATTTACACCCGAAGTTTCCACCATTCCCAAAGAGTCTTTTTTGGCTTCAAAATATTTCTGATTGATCTTGCCCATCATTTTATACATGTGCCGCGCCATTTCCTTTTCGGGCTTGGCGTCACTCGCAAAATCCAGGCCTTTTCCATCTGCACTCGCAGCATGGCAAAAATTACAGCGCACACCTAAAGACATCGACCAGGTGCGCATGATTTGATGCACTTGCCTGTCGGGTATATGTTTGGGCAGCACTTTCAAGTTTTTAGGCGCATCGTCGTCAGGTGCCATTGACGTAAGCGACACGATCGTTACGATAGAGGATAGTCCTATCGCAATCAGAGCTTTTCGGTTTATAAACATAGTGTCATGATTAAGTGACCTAAATTAAATTATATAGATGAATGTTCCAAAACCAATCGACCAATAGTGTTAATTTACCGACCAAAAGAGCGCGATTGTAACAAAATTCATACTAAATTAAATAAATTGCACAACCGGGCATGCGGCATCTAACTTGCCTCGGCTAATTGTTCGTGCTCAAGCAGGTCAAGAAGTGCTTTTTCGGCTGTATTCAGCTCCGCAGAATTTACCTCTTTTTTCTCATCAAGCGCACATATGTATTTAAAGATAGTGCCTTCCTCGTAGCTTTTGATCACCGTTGGATGTACGTAGTATTTTTTACATACGGTACGCGTGTTACCGAGGTTTAGCGCCACCTCATCTAAAACACTAACGATCTTCTTTTTGCATTCGTTGATACTGTTGAATTCGCCCGCCTCTTTAAATGCATAAAGCGAACAAACACTGCCGGCCCAGGTGCGGAAATCTTTTGCGGTGAAGTCTTCGCCGGTAATTTCCTTCAGGTAATTGTTCACATCGCCCGATCCAACGGTACATTTTTCCCCGGCTGCGTTGTAATATTGAAATAGCTCCTTACCCGGGATATCCCGGCATTGCTTTACCAGGCGGGCGAGTTTGACGCTGTGCAAGGCAACTTTATGATAAACGCCCTTTTTGCCCCTGAATTCAAAATTTAATGTCGACCCTTCAATCTTTACGTGGCGGTTCAACAGCGTGGTAAGGCCGAACGAGCCATAAAGTTTTTTGTACGACTCATTACCAACGCGGATGCTGGTCAGTTCCATCAACCTAACCACCAGGGCGACAATTTTGTCATGATCGAGGTTTTTGCGGGAAAGGTCCTTGTCGACTTGTTTTCTGATCGCCGGCAAATAGTCCGCAAAGGCCCGCAAGCGATGATATTTGGATTGATTGCGAATTTTATTCCATTCGGCGTGGTAGCGGTATTGCTTTCTTCCGGCAGCATCCGTTCCCGTAAACTGCAAATGACTGTTTTCGAATGGTGAAATCCATACATTGGTATAAGCCGGCGGAATTATCATTCTATTAAAGCGGGCTATCAATTGCTTTTCCCTCACCAGGTTGCCGTCTTTATCATAATAACTCCAGCCCCTGCCCACCTTTTTGCGTGTGAAACCAGGGTTTGAGTCGGACACATAGCGAAGGCCTGCCGCTTTTGCAGTTATTTTGGGATCGCGCCCAATTTTCTCCAATTTTTTTAGAAGGCGGTTCATGGTATGTAGAACAGGCTTTTTCTGTTTAAGTTTGGAAACTATACTAATAAAATGGAGCTGGTCCCTGTAAAAGAACACCTGGAAGAAAATAAAGTATTTACCGATGACCCCGCTTGCCGGGACAGCGTTGCTATGTCGGTTGACTTTTATAAAAGGATAGGTTTTAATCCGCCATGGATATGTTATTGTGCGCAATTGGAAGGTCAATTAGTTGGTTGTGCGGGTTATAAAGGGAAACCGGTAGATAACCGTATTGAAATTGCTTATGGTGTTTTTCCGGAATACATGAATAAAGGCATCGGCACACGAATAGCCAAAACGCTGGTTGACTTAGCGCGCGAAACAGAGCGATCGCTTACTATCACCGCACGAACGCTGGCGGAAGAAAGTTTTTCGACCAGGATACTTAGGAAAAACCATTTCAAATTTACTGGGGCTGTTGTCGACGAAGAAGATGGCGAGCTTTGGGAGTGGAAATATGATGGATAAACCCCGGTGTTCACTAATTTGTTCGAATTTCACGAATTTAGAATTGTTGCGCGGCAGAAAGCTTTTTTGTAATGCTACAATAATTTTTACTATCGACTGACGGTTCGGCATGTATAAAACGACCAAATTTGCCCAAATCAAAATCATCAACTTATGAAATATAACTTTTTAGGGAATACCGGCCTGGTAGTTTCCGAGATTTGTTTTGGCACCATGACCTTTGGCGGCACCGGTGGCATTTGGGAGGCTATTGGGAAGACACAGCATAAGGAAGTAAACGAATTAATGAAAGTCGTAGTCGATTCGGGCATTAACTTTATCGATACCGCCAATGTTTACTCCTATGGCGAATCGGAAAGACTGCTGGGACAATCTATCAAAGACAATGGCATTAACCGCAACGACCTGGTGATCGCCACAAAAGTGCGCGGCCGGATGAGTGCAGGGCTGAATAATGTGGGGCTTTCGCGTTATCATATTTTCCAGTCGGTTGATGAAAGTCTGCAGCGTTTGCAACTTGACCATATCGATATACTGTATGTGCATGGCGTCGACCCAAAAACCCCGGTTGAAGAAATTGTCCGCTCATTGAATGATATTGTGCTTACCGGCAAAGTGCGTTATGTAGCCGTTTGCAACTGGCCGGCCTGGATGGTGATGAAAGCGCTCGGCATTGCCGAAAAGCATGGATGGAACAAGTTTGTGGGCATGCAATATTACTATTCAGTTGGCGGACGCGACATCGAGCGGGAGATTGTCCCGCTGGCTATCGACCAAAACTTGTCCATCATGCCCTGGAGTCCACTAGCCGGCGGCTTCCTGTCGGGCAAGTACACCCGCAACAACGAAAAGGCAGGTGATTCGCGCCGCGACAACTTCGACTTTCCGCCGATCAACAAAGAAAAGGCATATGATATTATTGATGTGCTGGCCGAGGTTGCTAAGGAGCACGAAGCATCCGTGGCAGAAATTGCGTTGGCCTGGGTACGCCTGCAAAAAGGCATTACCAGCACCATCATCGGCGCCAAAAATATAGATCAGCTTAACGCCAACATCAAATCAACCGAAGTACGATTGTCAGCTGATGAACTAAAAAGGATTGACGAAGTT
>Ga0302140_10004208_pt1 | contig 18308 bp, 26 predicted proteins | sample I_Bog_E1_1_FD_202095 | JGI IMG/M metagenome (GOLD analysis project Ga0302140, IMG submission 202095) | Peat permafrost microbial communities from Stordalen Mire near Abisko, Sweden - I_Bog_E1_1 | ecosystem: Environmental > Terrestrial > Soil > Wetlands > Peat | place: Sweden: Abisko, Stordalen... | reverse complement strand
AAATTAGCCCGATAGTCACCGCCCTTGTAAGGATAATTCCGGGTGACGTTGTTGAGTTGAAAACAAAGCGCCGGAGCGCCACTCACATTCCTGTCTTCAAACTCAATATGGAACTCGGCTAAGACCTCGACCAGTTTTTCCCGCATCTGACGATCTGGCTCTCGCATCGCAATAACCTTTCACTTTGCCTATGGCTTCCTGCCTGATCCACTCCGCCGACAGCAGTACTGCCGCACGTTTCGTGAGGCTCATTCGACCATCGGCGATCGGCAACGAAGTTGTGGCGCATGATTCCCCACTTCGTCAAGTGCCACCGATTCTGCAACACGCAGAATTGGCATGCCGTCAACCGTGATGACCTGCGCCGCATCGACCCGCATGCACACCCGATCGCCCGGCTCCCCCAGAAAAATGAGCCGCTGACCGACCTGCCGAATCCCCGCGACGATCAAAATACCCGACGGCGCATACCGATCAGGCGGCTGAATTTGCAGAATTGTTCTTCGTTTGATCACACCTCGGCGGATCAGCGCCAGAGCCAGACTTTGATGCATCGTGGTTGCCCCATTTCAGCAAGAGCGGCGCCGAATCAGACGCCTAGCTGGTCGATGGTCTGCCGTTGGTCGATATTCAGCGCGGGAAAGCTGATTTTCAATTCGACAAACAGATCGCCGCGACCATTACCATTCGGCATGCCTTGTCCCGCGAGACGCAGACGCCGACTGGTATCAAAGCCCGTTGGGATGGTGGTGCGCAGGGCTTGGCCATCGATTCCGATGGTTTCGATAGGCATCTGCTTCAACACATCGAGGGCGGATACCGGCACAGCAATGTGCAGATTGTTACCATCACGGATGAAGCGGGCGTGCGGCAGAATCAGGATTTGGATGTACAGATCGCCCGGCCGCTGATTGCTGATATTGTTCTCACCTGCCTGCTGCACCACCAATTGCATACCATGCACGACACCGGGCGGAATGTTGACCTGAAGGGGTCGCGCACCCGAAACGCCCTGGATATCCACAGTTTTGCCGGTAAACGCCTCTTCCAGGGTCAGTTGACAGGAGGCCTGAAGATGATTGTTACGAGCGCGATGTAGGTTTGCAAACAAATCATCGAAAACGCTGCCAGTGGAAAAATGAAATCCCGCTTGGGGATGGCCGAACTGTGCCGGTTGCACCCTCTCAGGGTTTTCGATCGCATCGTAAGCGGCATTGATCTCCTTGAACCGCGCTTCCTTGGCAGGATCATTGGGAAACAGATCAGGATGGCATCCTTTGGCCAAGCGTTTAAACGCCAGTTTGGCATCTTCGACTGACGCGCTGCGCGGAATACCAAGAACAATGTATGGATCATTCATGGCGTTACCGGCGCTCCACCAGAGCGTGTTTGAATAATATTGGTCAACATGATCACAACCGCCTTTTGTTCTTTTATGTAACGTTGTATATCGAGCAAGTTCAATGACAGCGCTTTGAAGTTCTGTTCGTCAAGAACGATGAAAATCGTCGGCGCTTTGAGTTTCGACGTCAGCGCTTTCATTTGTTCGATTGTGACAACCTGCCAGTTTACTGGCTCCATTGTCAACGGTTCTATGAGCGGTATCGCAACTGGCTGATCGGTCTGCGCGACAAACACCGGTTTCGTCGTGCAACCAAGAAGCAGGACGATCAGCAGACTATTGGCTGCGAGTCGTAGTTTGCAGATCGTTGAACACATCAGCCATACTTTTGTTGATATCGATTTGTAATTTGGTCGGCGCCGTGGTGGAAAAGTTCTGCGTCTGCACCGCATGCATGGCCTGGGTGGCGTCCAACCGGGCACGCGCGATCGCTTGCCCGGCGAGCAACTGGGCCGCCACCACGTGCGCGACATCTTGCTCCATCCGGGCATTGCTGAGGGCCATCAAGTCGGTGGTGGTCTTTAGCGCCGCGATACGATCCGATTGAATCTTGACGTACATCCCCAGCAACGCTAACAACACCATCAAACTGACAATCGGGATCACCGATTTAAATAAACCGAACATGGTGCTATTTAGCAGGCCATAACCCTCACCCACTTTCGGAGTCCTGCATGCGGATTTTCATCGGCCGGGATTATTATGATATCGGTCTCAGCAGCGGCCATGACGATGCTCTGGTCTTCCAGCGGCGGGAAGACTGGATACTGAGTGACCAGGAAGTCGAAGCCGTTGGTTTTCCCAGTCGCCGCTCGATGAAGCTGTCACTACGCTCATGGCACGACAAATCGGGCATTACCCATACCGACGATCCGTTCGTTATGAACCGCGTGAGCTATCACGTGTATCCCGTGGTGGTCGGTTTTTGCGGCAAGTTATACTACGCTTTCGCCACCGTGATTGGCGATGCCGCGCCGGTCGTGCAGTGGACCGAAGCCGATTTTGTGCACTGGTTAGACGACCAGGAGATCGAGGTCGTGACGGCAAGATGGCATAACACGACAACGGTCAAGAGCTATTACGGGCAGACGATCACTCCGGCGATCTATCATTGGATGGTGGCCTCGCGAATCACCACGCTGAGCTACATTGGCGAGTATCCGAGCAGTGTGTGGCATGTCAATGCGCCGAATCTAAAGGATGCGCAGTTCGCCAAAGTGTTCGATCCCTATATGGCCTTCCAGGAGATTGCCTTGTGGGTTGGCGGCATCCTGAGCGGCACCGAAAATCCGATTGTGCAGATTACCGATGATCTTGTGAAAATCGAAAAGCACGGGTTCGACAAGAAACTCAGCTTTCGAAAAGCGAAATCAACCGGCCGATGAAATCACAGATCGATTGGCGAGCGAAGCCCCTTGTACACCGGCATGCGCGGCAAGTCCTTCACCCCGACATTGAAATACGTATAGGCGACGATGCGGCCTAATAGCTCGTCGCGATTGTTCCAGAAGCTGGCTCGGGTTGCCGCATCAAATCCAGAACCGATGTTGAACACGACATTGTCGAATGCCGTCAATCCCCTTACCACCAGGGCACCCAGTGTGCCCTTGGCGGTGAGATTGGCCTTGTGCGAACTCCGCTTCGTACGACCCAGTTCATCGATGCGGGCCTGATTGCCATTGTTCATCTCTTCTTCGAAGCCGATGATGACGGCTTCGGCATCGCTAAAGCGTTTCACCTTGAGCAGATAGCCCTCGTTGAGGGTCGAGCGACCTTGTTTGTAGGGGCTGTTAGGATCGCGCAACATGACGCCTTCAAAGCCATTCGCCAGCGCGGCTTCTTCGTAGCGGACAAGCTGGTCGAGATTATGCACCTCGACGAAATCGAGCAGATGCACACGGGCCAGGGAACGATCAAGCCGGGTGGCATGCTTGATCCGATCGGCAAACCTGCCCGGCTGATTCCAGCAGTCGAACACGAAATAAGTGAAATCCGGCTGCCATGCTGCGGTCATGATGCCCGAAGTACTGGTGGTGTAGACATTCGGCGCATTGACCGGTCCGACCACCAATTCGCCATCCAAACCTTCCAGCGCTGTGGCATGAGTCGCGAAGTACTCAGCAATAAACCGATTTGGCAGGGGTTTCATGGTACGCGATCGAGCGATTCCGCTCATCGCCAAAGTCCTGATGCCGTCGATTTTAGGACTGGCGAGCTTGGGGAAAACGATTTTGCTCAGATCGGCGTTTTCAGCCAGCATTGGACGAAATGGTTTACCTGACATGGCAGGAATCCTAGTGGGCTGATAATGCGCTGTCAATTCACAGCGGAGCGAAGAAGATCGACAGACTGCCGACACTGGTCAAAAACGACGAGACCTGAATCCCCAGGGCATCGCCGATGGCCAAAGACAACGCGGCATTATTCGGGATTAATGGCAATACCTGACTGACCAGCGGGATTCCATTGGTCGCGAAGGGCACACTGGTGATCGGAATCCCGGTGCTAACGGGCTGCCCATTCCGCACCATGACCACGGATAGCGCGGAAGCCTGGGCATTGGCCGATTCCAGTCGCGCGATCACGGCCGTCACCACGACTGGGTACGCCGCAATGAAATGACAGGTATTGTTCAGATTATTGCCAGCGGACCAGTGAACTTGGCAGGAAATCACCGAAGACACCATCGGCAGACCCGGTAGGGCATTGACCGAGATGATCACATCAACTCCAGAATCGCCAGCAACCAATTTGATTCCTGCTCCAGCAATCAAGGATTTCACGGCGAGAATCGGATTCGTCGAAGAGGTATTACCAGCAGCCGCTAGGGATGTGCCCAAACCGGCAGAAACCAGGGAAACAGATTGCAGGGGCATCAGCACCATCCATTAAACCGGTATTTAGATGTCGAGAAGGGACTTGGCGCGGCCCCATTCGCGGGTGGCAAGCACCCGCTCAGGCGCACGCGGTCAGCTTGAAGTTCTACAGGTTTCGCTCCGCAAGCTGCGCGAAACCTGTAGAAACTTGCTGCGCTGCCATCTTTTTTCATCTTCGGTGGTGTTCATTAGAGATAATTCTTAGAATATTTCTTCTTGCCGGAGGCCAACAATCTTTCCTAGATATTGATCGCTTTCTTCCCCCCATGACCAGACAGAACGCTGACATCCCGAAGGATGTCGATGATCTGGTCAGAAGGGAAGAAAAACGAAGTTACCTTTCCTGAGTATCTTCACGCCCATAAGCGACCTGTCGGTGGTAGCCGACTGCTGGTGGTTCACCCGAAACCAGCGGCTCGCCCTCTCTCTTTTTCTTTCGAAAAATGAACGGTTATCTTTTTCAGTGCTGAAAAAGAAGCCACATCTACAACTATGGAGGGATCGTAGATGCGTGGATAGTTGCCAATCGTCAGGCATGGCTATCCTCTTGCACAATGCCTTTTCGATGGCTCTGGGCCATCCCGGCAGCCGTTACTCATCTCCTTGACGGGATGATGTCCGACCGGTCGGCTGCGATGCCTCATACTACCGCCGGTCAGTCGTCCCGGTTTCGCGTCATGGGCAGACGATGCGCCCAATAATAATCGTCTTCGCAATCAATCATTGATTTGGGTAGGTTCAGAAGCCAAGACCCTGAACGATATCTACCAATGTAATATTTATACGGGCCAAAAGGAACATCTGGTGAATGTTCCTTTTACGAAAGATTAAATCTCAGTAATCTGTCCGTAGTCGCCGGTTTCGCTGCGATCGCCTCGGATATAGCCGGTCTGGTTGCTGAGAAATCGGGTCTGATCGATCAGGCGATCGACTGATTGGTGGGTATGTCCCCAAACCACCAAATCCACATGGTATCGGATCAGGTCGTCTTCGATGCGTGACGCGAAGCTCGGTGACAGTGGATCGTCAATGAACGGATCGAGTACCGCCAATGCGGCGGGCGCATGATGCGTCATGACGATGGTTTTCCCGGCGAACGGCCGCTTGATTTGCTCTAGCAGCCATGTCCGTTCGGTGTTGTGCCATAATAGCGTGTCCTGGGGTCGCAGGCGGCGGTGGCAGTATTGAATCAGACGAAAATCATTCATGGTCCGACTGGCGTGAAACATCGCGATGTCGGGATCGAGCATCAAATTGAAATCCGTCCACAAGGTCGTGGCGATCAGGCGCACCGGAGCGCCCAGGGGCGTCAGATCGATCGTCTCCTGCTGGAGAACCCGAACATTATCCTTCGAGGTCAGCCGTGCGCGCACCGTGTCGTAATCGCTGCCATAGAATTCGTGGTTGCCTGCCACCATGAATACGGGCAGGTCGGGAAAAAGGGTGTGCGCGGTGTCCACCGCGCGATCCCCATGATCGATATCCCCCGCCAAGAGGATAATATCACTCCCGGCGAGTGTGGCGCGGAGCTTGGACTGCATGACCGCAAAATCACGCGCTTTCCAGAACTCCGCATGAAGATCAGAAACGATACCTATACGCATAAGCATTATCTATGCATGCTTGGCAGCGCACGGGAGGGTCATGGGTGAAAATCTTTTTTCTTGACTTCGAAGCGTCGTCCTTGGATTCGGACTCCTATCCAATCGAAATTGGCTGGGTAGGCGAGGACGGCCAGGGCGAAAGCTATTTGATCCAGCCGCATTGGTCGTGGCGGGGATGGTCGAAGCCATCCGAGCGGGTCCATCAAATCAGCCAAGACATGCTGCACACCGCGACGCCAGCCGATACGGTGGCGCGACGGGCGCAGAGCGTGCTGAGCAATTCGCTGATCATTTCCGATCAGCCGGAATTCGAGCAGTATTGGTTGGAGACCTTGCTGCGGGTGATCGGTGCTCCGCCGTTCAGGGTGAGCAGTATCCACTCATTGGTCGGTCAGGAGATCAAGCGGGTGATAGCGGCGATCCCGGCCGAACCCAATAGTCGCGAATGGCACAGGCAGGCGCGGATGTTGCTCGACGAAGCAGAAACAGCGGCGGCTGCCGCTTACGAGGGCGCCAACCTGGGGATCGGGCATTCCCATCGCGCCCTGCCCGACGCAGAAGCCTTGTGGCGCTCCTGGCGGGCAGTCGTCATGGCGATCGATCGGCTCTGCGAGCTAGCGCGCGAATGAGTTGATCTTATCAAGATGCACAACAGAAACTAGCTTTCGGCCAATAAATCGCGGGCGAGCATCACATCGATGTGTTCCAAGGCGGCGAGGACGATTGCCCCGGCCTTAATCAGATCATCTTCAAAATCGCTGCGGAGCGGCGCAGTGTGCAGCGAGCCGCTATCGCGACTGGCATATTTGCAAATCAGGGCGATCCAGTCATTGGGGCGGTTGTGTAGGTCGAATTCGCGACCGGGCAGATTGAACTGCCGATCGCGTTCATCGACGATCCGTTTGACCAAATCAGATCGATGTGTCATGCGGCTCCCGCAGGATCACTTCGGGGGTCATGCCACTGGCACTCGCCTGAGATGCGCTGGTCACCTTCATTCCGGGCACTTCGTTCGGATTGGGCGAAGTCAGCCGGGATGACGGATCACTCCGATAGGCCATTTCACGTTTTTCGCGCGCATCGGATTCGAGCAGTTCTGCCTGGATCAAAAGATTGCGGGCTACGTTGCGGCGTTGCTCGGCATCTCCGGCCATCTGATTGTTGAGATGCGGATTGAACTTATCAGCTTGCGACGCAGCGGCCTGGGCGCTGCCGCTGGGCAGGCGTCCAAGTTGTTCGAGGATATCGACCAGACGCACGGGCTGGTTGGGCCTTGGCATCATCAGGATGCTGCTCACCGGCACGGCAAGCAACATCTTCGCCTCGTGCAGCGTTAGGAAAATGTCTCGACCGGTATCTGGCATCAGACGACGCGATAGGGCAATGGCGAGCGATTCTTCGTTCTGGCCTTCCTGACTGATTAGGACATCCATCACCGCTTGTTCGAAGCGCGGCGGCATGTTATCCGTTGGGATCACCAGGGCGTGGTCTGGCCGATTGGGTATTTGCATGAAGGCAACGACACAACGCTGGTCAGTGTTCGAGATTTTTGCCACATGGCGCATCAATTCCATTCTCTTGTTCTCCTTACGCAGTCACAGGCGTCGGTGTTTCGCTCTCGGCTTTCGCCTTTGCTGTCGCTTCGGCTTCGATGACAGCGGTGGCGAAGGCATTGAGTCGATCGCGCACGATTAAGATTTGGCGAATGTTCTCCCATCCGCGATAGGCTCCGCCATCGGCGGCATAGTCGATAATCTTGACGGCATCAGCAATGTCCGATGCGGTTAATGTGGGATCAGCCATAATAGCTCCGAGTAAAATGGTGTTACAGGGAGTATTTATGTCTGGGTGACACCTCGAATTTTTCCGGTATTAGGTAGCAAATGCCACCAGTGAGTAATCGCTCATTCGTGGGTCAGTATTTTTTAAAGCATTCCAAATGCAGACCGCTGGCGGAATACCGGAGATCGGCGCTGGATAGACAGCCGCCCTTGCCGCTTCCGGTGTCGAGGAACACCGCGTGGCCGCCCAGTTTACCCGTGATCATCATCGGCAACGGGGCCAGTTTTGTGTGCCCCACGATGACGGTCTGCCCGGCCGGGATATGATCGGTCCAGCGATGGGTCCGTTGATAGTTGCCGCTCATCTGATCGCCTTCGCCATAAAGCGCGTAACGCTCGATGGCTTGATCGTCTGGCGCGGTCCAATAGCTCGGATGAACGGCGGCATGGGCCAGGGTAAACGTGTCGATTTGCTCGATCAGACTGCTCCGGGCTAACAATGCACGGAACTGTCCGGCCCATATCGAGCGCGCCGGACCGGACAGGCGCTCGTAGGCCGTGGTGGTGACCTTGTTACCGGCTGAAAGACGTAACGGGTGGCGGCCGTCCTGACTGAGCCAGCGCGCGATTTTGCGCTCATGATTGGCCAGAATCATCCCGGCGCCCCCCTGCATCACCGCGTCGTGCACCAGGACCATCGCTTCGAGCGATCGACTGCCATGATCGATCACATCGCCCAAAAACCAAATGAAATGCTGTCGCGCCACCCCCCAATCGAGCGCCTGTTGGAGCACTTCGGAATCGCCATGCACGTCGCCGATCACGGTGATGCCTTGCCATTGTGGCCGATAACTTTCTGGCTTGGGCGTGCGCTGGATCGCACCGAAGGCGCAGGTATCGAGCCGATGCACAAACGCGCCCTGGTTGCGGGCGGCCAGATCAAGCTGGGTTTGTTGCAATAAACTCAGTTGACCGGGCGAAATCACCACTCGTTCGCCGAGGCTGAGCTTCAACAACACCCGATGCTTCAATTCGTTGAAGACAATCGTCGCCAATTCCGGCCGCCGCGCCCGGCCGGTCAAGTCGGCCGCCACCGCATGCATATCGACACATTCATGCGGATCGAACGGGATAAAGTCATTGCAGAAGATGAGATTGTGCAGAGGGAATGCAGGGATCGTCATTTATCAGCGCCTAAATATGATGGTATTTAACTAGGTGTGACGATGACGTTTCAGTCTGAAATTTTGAATGATCCGCATTACGTGCCGCTGCTGGATCATGGGTTCGTTGGTCTGGTCGATAGTCTCGGTGGAGACCATTCGATTACCAGGGCAGCGCGAGTGTCTTATGGCACCGGCACCAAATCAGTGAGTTCGGATCGGGGGTTGATTCGGTATCTTTTGCGAATGGGCCACAGTTCGCCGCTAGAAATGTGCGAATTTGTGTTTTGCATAAAATTGCCGATTTTCGTGATGCGTCAGGTAATTCGGCATCGAACGATGTCAACCAACGAGCATAGTGGACGTTATAGTGTGATGCCGGACGAGTTCTATCTGCCCGATCCGAATGAAATTCAGCCACAGTCTGCTACCAACCGCCAGGGACGGGCTGGGGCGATCGATGACGTCTCGAAGGACGGGGTGACGTGGCTGATGCAGGAAGCCGCTGAGCATGCCTTCCAGGCTTACCACGTGCTGCTGGGCGAGCGAGCGGGCGGTGATGATGAACACTTCGATCCATATGCCTCGGACCAACCGCTGTTGACCGGGGACTTCTCCGGCATCTCGCGCGAGTTGGCGCGCACTGTGCTGCCGGTGTCGGGGTATACCGAGGCCTACATTAAAATGAATTTATGGAACCTGTTCAGGTTCTTGCGTCTGCGTATGGACAACCATGCGCAATATGAAATTCGCGTGTATGCGGACGCCATGTATGAGTTGATCAAGCCGATCGTGCCGCTGGCCTGCGAGGCGTTCGAGGATTACATTTTGCAATCCAAGACACTCTCGCGCATGGACCAAGCACTCCTCGGCCATGTCATGCGCGAGGTGTTGCCCATCCAGTCTATTGAGACCTGGATTGCCCAGGTTGATCGCGACGCCATTGCCGACCGTTTTGGCATGAGCCGACGCGAAGTTGTTGAATTCGCCGCATGGCTGATCGCGGCCAGTGCCTAGGCACCGGCCAATTCGCGCATCGTCCGCACCGGCAATCTCAGCGTCTTGCACAGCGATGTCAGGTTGTTGGCCCGTGGGCGGACGGTGCCATGTTCCCAGTGATAGATTGACATGCGAGACACGCCGACCTTTTCGGCAACCCAGCCGACCGTCAGCTTGCGCTGTAGTCGAGCCGTTTTGATTTCGCCGTGAAAGGTCGGCTTCTTGATGCGACGGGCCATAAGCAACTCCTGTTAAGTTTGACAATGAACTCCCTATCAAGTTTCAAAAGTGATTGCAAGTACCAATTTGTTAACGGTAATCCAGGCCGATCTCAGGAGATTAATGCGTCGATCTCCGGGTTGGAAACAAATCTATCTGGCTCATCGCCGAACCGGTCCCAGCCATGGCGGGCCTCGCGACTGAACACTTCGGCATAGGGTCCATCCCATAACGCCTCGGCATATTCGAAGATAATGTCCGGCTTGCGGGAGTGTTCCCGTACCGGGGCGATGAACAGATTGCGCACGTTTTTGACTTTTTGTTTGGGTTTGCCGCGCGTGCCGACCAGAATGAACTCTGCCGCACTGCGGAAAATATAACCGGTTCCAAACGCCCACTTGGCGCCGGTCGAACTGCGTTTGGCCCAAGTCGCCATCGTTTTGAACGTGTAGCCCCATGCCTGCAAGGTTTCCAGCGCCTCCGGTATCATTGGCGCCGTTCCCCAGAGCAGCAGGGCGCAGCCTTCTGGATCGGCCAATTCCGCGATCGGCAACTGTTTGATCGCCGCGAGGTCCATACATTGGTAGTGGTTCTGGGGCGATTTATGCAATCCTTTCGACGACCATGCTTGCCATCGCCAGGGCGGATCGATCACGAGAACCTTATAATGATGGCGTTTCAGGTCGCCTAACGGCCAAGACGGATCGACATTATCCAGGTTTGACATGGATTTATTCTCAATGAAGTTCGGTTTGATTTATGCGTCTCGGGAACGAACTCCCGCATCGTTGAAGAATGCTTTAATGTCAACGCATTCGCTCTGAATTGCCCAGCACGTTTACATTGCCAGTGCGCTACGGTATGCTGGGAAAGGTGATATAAGACGGGGCAGAAGGATGGAAGATGCAATTGACGGTTTTGTGATCAGGACTTTGTTTCAGCCGGTAGCCGACCGGTTGGCGCCGCGCATTTCCACGTTCAACATTGCGCGATTTTTCTGTGATGGGATGCTTGTTTTCATCATGGTCATGGTGGCGCATGGACTGTGGCATCGGTGTTCCGAGATGCTGCTGCGGTTGCTCTCCTGTGGCATCGGCATTTTGATTTATCGGCTGGCGTTGTGGTTGGCGGAGATCGAATGGACGTACCGCAGTCTCCATCAGGGGCGCCGATTCTTTCTCGCCATGCGTCTTTTGGCGCTTTGCGGCTTGGGGGTCTGCGCGGTGCGGCTGGACCTGTCCGGTGTGATGGGGGTGTCACTACTGGTCTGCTCGGCGTATTTCAGCAGTTGTGCCTTGCGCCAACCCGCCTGACGATCGACACGCCAAAAAACCGCACGCAGGGCACGGTTCCGAAAAACACAATTCGCGGTTTTACCAACCGCAGGGAATCTGCTTGGCCATAGTCCGATGTCAGCAATCTAGTTTTCGATCAACGGGATGATTCTGCTTATCCGTAACGGGGCATTAGACCGTTCGAGCGTGACTAAATCTAGCAATTCTTGATATTTTCATCCGCTGCTTTGCTCCTGTGCGCCATTACGTTATGCCGTAGCATCGACTTCGGTAGCGGTTGCAAAACATTGAAGTAGAAATACGAGAATTCCTTTTCAACATGTGTCTATGTATGCGGCCGATTGGATTCGCCGCGCATAACGATCCCGCTCCTGGCGTCTAAATAGCCAAAATGGAGTTGCGCGGGTGTCGTATCAAATCACACTGACCAATGGCTATGTCTTGACGACTATCCCGGACGATGCGGTTGACACGACCACGTCTTTATCGCTGGTCGGCCATCTCTATCCTGGCTACGGCACCATCATCGCCAACAATTTTGTGCGGCTGTTGGAGAACGCGGCCAATCAGATGGCGCCACCCTCGCCGCTCACCGGGCAGCTTTGGTACGATTCCACCCATCATTTGATGATGGTTTGGAATGGCAGTGTTTGGTATTCGGTGACCGCCGTGACCTCGGTGCTGGGCAATTCCGGTGATGTGACCTTGGCCCAGATGATCGCGGGCGGGCTAGCCCCGCTCAACGCGCCGGTCTTCGTCGGGGTACCCACGGCGCCGACAGCCAATGTCGGCACCTCCAATAATCAGATTGCCACGACGGCCTTTGTCGTCAATCAGGTCGGCCAGCTTATCGCGGGTGTGGCTTCGGTGATTGGATTGTCCGGGAATATCACCCTGGCGCAATTGACCACCGCAGGACTGGCACCCTTAAGTTCGCCGAATTTTGTCGGCCTCCCGACCGGTCCCACGGCGGCCATAGGAACTGCGACCACCCAGCTTGCCACCACGGCATTCGTTTCCAACAAACTGCAAAGCTTTATCACGTCACTGAGCGGCAATGCGGCGGATTGGGACGCCTCGGTGGCTGTCGGCCAAGCGGTGTATTTCAACACCACGACAATGACCTATCAACTCGCCTCGGCGACGGACGATACGAAGGCCCCGGTCGGCCTGCGGGGTGCCAATAACCAATTGATCTCTGAGGGCGAACCCTATCCGGCAGGCGCGACGGTGTTTGTCCAAGGCGCCCATTATTATGTCGATCCGCTTAACCCCGGCAATCTGGTGGTGATCGCCAACAATGCCCATGTGGGCTTTGCCACGGACACGGCCACCCTGCTGGTCTACGATCTGCCGTATTTGAATCTCACCGCTGCCACGGCCGCCACGGTCTATTCTGCGGTATCCGATGCGACGTTTTCGCTGGCACGGAACGATCAGCTTCCGGATTCGAAGATATACCGATTTCGGGCTTCGAATATTGCTGGGACTCCGGCGCTCGCGCTGTCTTTGGTGAACGATCTCGGCACCATCTCGACGGATGTCTTGCGGATTTCGCGTGCCGGGGTCAATTCGGTCACCGTTGATCTTCTCACACCGAGTGTGCGGGTGATCGGCGGCAATTTGCAAATCGGGCAAGGGACAAATAATGCCAGCTATCTTTACTTCATCAATAATACTGGCGCGATTACCGGCAGTATCTCCCAGCTAAGCTCGCAAATCAGTTTTTCCGCAACCCAAGCGGGTACGTCTCCGATGACCTTATCGGCGCTGGGCAATCTGACGATCCCTGGTCAGGCTTTTGCCAGCACCGCCGCGCTGCTGGCTAATAATACCCAATTGGCGACGACCGCGTTTGTTTACAGTGCGACGCGCATCCGGTGCACAGCCAATCTGGTGCTTTACGTTAGTCCAACGGGTAATGACGCGACCGGCACGGGCAGCACGACCTTGCCGTTTGCGACTATGCAATATGCCTATAATCTTGGTCAAAACCTGTATGACGGGGCCGGGTATACATTCACCATCTATCTGATGCCCGGCACGCATACAAGCCCGCTCACGATGTATGGCCCGCTGACCGGGTTTCAGAGTGGACTCAATCTGACCTCGCAAAGCGGCAGCTACGCCAATACCATTGTTTCGGTGACTAATGTCAATGCCATTTCCGTTGTTTGGGCGGCTGTGCTCTCGGTGAGCAATTTCACCGTTCAGGCTCCGGTCGGCACGACCAGTCTTGTCAAGCAAACTGGCACTGGCTTATACCTTTCTAATGGCGGACTTTGCTCAATCGGGCCTGGAATGAATTTCGGTTCCTGTGGTTCGTTTCACATTCTATTGCAGGCTGCCGCTAGTTTTGGATGCATTTCGCCCTACACGATCTCAGGAGGGGCAGGACTGGGCCATGTGGCCGCTGCCGAGACAAGCACGGCCTCATTCAATGGGTACGGTGCTTCTCCGGCTGGAATGACCGTCACCTTGATCGGCAATCCCGGTTTTGCAACAGCGGGATGGGGGTTCGCGACTTCACTCAGTAGCAGCTATGTTCAGTTTTTGGGCATCACCTGGGTGGGAACGGCTACCGGATTAAAGTTCGTCGTCGGCAATGGTGGCTATCTCGGCGTAAATGGGGCTGGTCTGAACTATCTTCCCGGTAGTCTCGCGGGGACCGGCAATGCTCTGGTCTATGGCGGTGGCTATTACGGCTAAATCATCTTCGATACTCAACCGAATTTTGGATCAATAGACCTATGACATTTTTTAACGTCGCTGATTGGTACTGGAGTGTTACTGGATTCAAGCAGGTGTGGAGCAGTGCGACGATGGCTTATGTTGAGCAGACAGCACCCGCCTATCGGACGTGGAGCGCGAACGGCTACTTCCCGACGGTGATTGCCAGTCCCGCAGACTTATTCCTGGTTCTCTTGCAAGATATTCAGCCAAGGATCATGGCCCAAGGCGTGACCTTGCAATGTTATGGTTCCCCCCACCTCGCCGGAACCTACACGCTGAACGACCAAGCGACCAATCTGATCGGCAATATCAATGGCAATATCGTCGCCGGACGACCATTGCCGGGCGGTGGGACGACGTTCAATTTCACCGATGCCAAGGGCGTGCAGTATTCCTTTACCGCTCTCCAGTTTGAGAATTTTGCGACTGCCTGCGCGAACTATGCCTATAGCTGGCAACAGGCGTTGATCACTAATCTGAATGGCGGCAACACGCTGTATCCATCGACCGCCATAACGATCCCGTGACCGAGACGGGATGGTCACCCCTAAACAGATGAGGCTCCAGCATTGGTCACGGTTCAACATTGGACGACAAGAGGTTTTCATCGCAATAGTGGAGCGCTTGCGCCCGCTTGATACCTACCCAAAGTCGCTGGTCTGGTTGAATGACCCAGCCAACGCGCTTCGTCCACCGGATGAATTTGCCGCCCAATATCCGATGTTTGCCGAAGCATGCGCCTTCGTTCGCAGTATCGTGACGCCGCAATGCGTCCTTGATCTCAAACCAGCAAACTTGATGCGACGCGGGCGTGACATCGTAATTGCCGATCCGCTTCGGCCTGCCTGAAGCCATCCCGACGATGGAATTCATCAGTCCAACCTGCACTAACCGGATAGGCAGAATGATTAATCTGCCTACCTGTTAGAACACCTATACCCCTGTTTGTCATAAATACGACATGCTAATGCGTGACATCATCGAGGCAACGTATTATCGCGGCAGCCGATCCGACCCGGAACACACCAAACGACCATCGCTGTCGTTTACCGATGATCCCGACGTGGCTTCCGTGTATGCGGCTGATCCAAAATCCAAAGCCTATGTGACAGGCTCACGTGTCACGCGCGCCGATTTTGATTTGCAAAATCCAGTCGATCTATCAGGCTCTGACATGATCAGTTTGGAGGATGCTTTATATGCTGCTGGGATTGCCGATGCGACTGAACACGTCCAAGAAACTCGTAATTTGATCTATGCGCTTTACCTGATGAACGATCGAGATGTGCCTTTTCATTTTCGGTTTCCACCGGGGATGAATATTGATTTTTGGGAAGAACTACGAACGTCAGTCCGCCGTGCGGTGGCGCGCGAGGACTGGGAGACGTTTTCACACATACTTCAACACACTGAGGTAGATGTATATGCGATTGCTGATACCAAAGCCTATACGAAGATCGCTCAGGCAACTGGTCATGATGGTATCATCTATCATGATAGTTCCACGGGTGCCAGTAAGATGGCGCCTGACCTTATCGGCAAGTCGATCAACGCTAAACATCTGACCTATCGTCCGTTTGGACCGGTGAAATGGGGCATTTAGTGGGGACGTGGGTGGGATCAGGCCGCAGAGCCGAATGAGCGTCATAATCGACAACGCAGTAGCGACATGAACGTATCAAACGCAAATTTGGCGGCTCAGAAGTTTTGACCGGACCTAATCCTTTTTTACCGCAGGATGGACATATGCCCATTTTCACGCGCTCAAAGAAGGCCCGCGATGGGTTTCTTTTAATGCTCATACCTTTATGCTCCTGCCGGTCGAACACCGGCAACCAGTTCATCATACGTGATAGTCGCCCGATTCACCGCGCGACGCAACAAAAAAATAATCAAGATGCCCGATGGCTACCCCTTACAAAGTGATTGTCGAATGGTGATGTTAAGCCAGAGTGGGGCGATGATTACCCCCCCGCCTTACCACCGACTCCAGTTCGTCGTGCCGATCTTCACCTCAGTGGTAAGCTCGCCTGCCACATAATGGCGTCTGACGAGGGTGCGGCCCTCTGCGGTTAAGGCCAGAAGACGCCGGTCTATGCGTTTGGGATCATCGACGAACCCCAGGAGCCTTTGTCCCAAAGGCGCTATGACATCGGGATCGCCCGGCACGAGATAGCCCAATCGACACAGGTCAGCGCGAACCCGACGAAACGTGCCGAGGCGCAGTGTCCGCGCGAAGTCGCGGATTGCCACGAGATCGGTGGCTGATGTAGCATTCATGATTGAAACTCTTTCGCTAAAATTGAATTATGTTCTCCGATCCCGAGTCTGCGCAGAGCTACCTGGAAAGCCGTTTATGGCCAGATGGCCCGCGATGCCCGGCGTGTGGCACGGGGGATCGGATCACCGTCCGCAAGGGCGGCTTTTATCGCTGCAACGCTTGCAAAATAGATTTTACCATCCGCACCGGGACGATCTTCCATCGCAGTCATATTCCATTGCACAAATGGATCAACGGCATTGAGAGTTGGCGCCGTGGGATATCTAGTGCGCAGCTTGCTCGTGACCTCGACATCACGCAGAAAACGGCATGGTGGATGTTATGGCGACTGAACGAGTTGACCGATGCGGAGCGGCGGACGCTGCGCCGAATTATCGAGCCGGATCGTTAGAACAGGTGACACTACCGTATGCGGTGTTCTGACTCGGCCTTCCATGCGAACAGCAGAATGTTCTGGCCACGATAATGCGGATTGCGGTTGGGGATGTTCCGCTTGGCCTGCAAGGTGAAGCGGACATTACGGTCGATCAACATTTCCATTTCTGTGTGTTCCTTGCCGGATACATATACAGCGCGCACCGATGGCGGTAACTGGATCATTGAGAGCGCGCTGGTTTGATTGCGCCCCATGGCATAGTAGAAGGCATAGGATGGCCCAATCGAGGCGCTGGTGAACCCAGGCTCAATGTAGGACGCGCCGATGTCCATCTGCGCAAACTGATCGGTGCGTTCCTGACTGCGTTCACCTCGGAATACTTTAATGGTATGCTGGCGTTTCAACTCCTTAGCCTGAATATTGTCGAGATGCTGCACGGCTTCATCGGTTGTCATGGTGAAACCGTAGTCACTCTGCATCTCATCGTCGCTGCGTATCGGCCATTCGGGATCGTTCCCGCGCAATGCACTGTTGATTGGTGAGTATCCATGTTCGCGCCACCAGTGAACAGCTTGGGCTTCGCGATCGGTAAGATCGGGTTGCCGCATGTTGCGCGCGGTTGGTTCATATTGCCTGTCGTCGTAAGGCACACTGGTGATTTCGCTCAAACGCATACGATATTTATGCATACCATAGCGTTCATTCGTTATCCATGGTTTTGCTGACAATCTTGACCGTTGCAGGATCAAAAACGACGTAGTTTTTCCGGTCCTCGCCGTATAAACTACCAACATCCCGATGTGTAATTCCGGGAATGCCAGCGTCAAGCATGATTGCGCTTACTTCCGGTCCTCTGCCAATTAATCGATACGCTTCGGCTCCACTGCTTTGCGGCGTGATCCCATGGGTCATATGGTGCGAGAGAAAGTTTTGAACCAAGGAGTTCTGTTGACCTACCGATCTGTCCCAATCAAGAAAATGATCTAGGTTTGCGTCGATCTGCACCTCATACATATATGAAGGTGGTAAATTATCATGGTATAATGCAATACGTTGCAACATAGCTTCCGGTTTCTCGAATGCTGCTGGACGTTTACTGATAAGGTCAGCTAGTTTGTTAACATCCCCGTGTGTCCATTTGTGGGCGCACAGACGAATCAAACTGTCGAGAACGATTTGGTCCTGACCCGTCCTTGTCAGGCCAGTCTGAGCGCGTCGTGCTGGATTTGCTGCCATAGCCTTGTAGGATCGGGCAGTCCTTTTGTCTCCGGCGAAATACAGTCCGTATCCAAACTGTTGCGAACCTTCGCCAGAACCGATTTTCGCCGCGTCGAATGTATCGAAATCATGTGGAGAGCCGTGATAGGCCCGAAAAGTCGCCGCTTCCATCAATCGCATCCATCGTCTCATCCGGGCCATTTCCATGGGCATATTTATGCATACCATGGTGTCACCTGCGCTAACCGGATAGACGAGGCGCAGTGGCACGCTCGCGAGGCGGCGGTGGCATTGGGGCGGATGCAATCGCTTGCCATGTTGCGTCATCTGACGACGTTGGAACAGTGGACGCGGAAACCCA
>Ga0302140_10004207_pt1 | contig 18310 bp, 16 predicted proteins | sample I_Bog_E1_1_FD_202095 | JGI IMG/M metagenome (GOLD analysis project Ga0302140, IMG submission 202095) | Peat permafrost microbial communities from Stordalen Mire near Abisko, Sweden - I_Bog_E1_1 | ecosystem: Environmental > Terrestrial > Soil > Wetlands > Peat | place: Sweden: Abisko, Stordalen... | reverse complement strand
TATCTTTCGTAATTTCAGCTTGTACAGCATCGGCTGGAACCATCGAGAGAACTCCCCCGTTTATGCCGATAGGGCCTGAGACTTGAACTGATTTTATCTGGACAAATTGCGCACGAAAAAAGAAAAATATGGTTGATATAACTGACGCGATTGCAACAACACATAAAACTACAGCAAAAATAAGTTTCTTTCGCCGTTTTTTCGCAAATTTCGCTGATTGAATTGTACCCCCTCGCCGCACTAATGACATTTGTGCACTATTGTATCACGGTTTGAGACGGATTTTTGTTCACTTATTTCGCAATTACATTTTTACCCATGTATTTCTGGAGAACTTCTGGAATTTTGATCGAGCCATCCGCCTGCTGGAAATTTTCAACAAGAGAAACCAAGATTCGCGGCGTTGGAATGGCTGTACAGTTGAGAGAGTGCGCATAACGAAGCTTACCTTCCACGTCTTTGTAACGAGTGTTGAAACGGCGAGTCTGAAAATCGTGGAAATATGAAGCGGAGGAAATCTCGCGGTATTTGCCCTCTTTTGGAACCCAAAGTTCAATATCGTATTTTTTGACTTGGCCCAAACCAAGATCGCCGCCGCAATTTATAACCGTGTGATATGGAATGCCGAGAGATTCGATGAATTCTTCGGTATTGCGGTTCAATTCGTCGTGAAGTTTCACCGATGTTTCGTGACTTGCTTCGCATAAAATGACTTGCTCGAATTTATAAAATTCATGGACACGGATGAGACCGCGAACGTCTTTGCCGTGTGCACCGGCTTCACGGCGATAACATGGAGAAAAACCGAGGTATTTTATCGGCAGAGACGCTGCATCAAGAATTTCTTCGGCGTGAAAACCCATGACCGGAACTTCGGCAGTTCCCGCAAGGGCGTCACCATCCTGCGTCATATAATAGTCTTCGACATCACCCGGCAAATGGGCAGTTCCGTACAAGTTCGCCTTTCGTACAATTGATGGAGGCATAATCGGCATGAATCCTTTTTTCGAGAAAAATTCAAGAGCGTAATTCCAAACCGCAAAACAAAGACGAACTCCGTCGCCGGTCAAAAAATATCCGCGAAAACCGTGGACTTTCGAGCCACGCTCGAAATCAACCATTTTAAGGGCCGTCATCAGTTCAACGTGATCTTTGGCTTCAAAAGCAAAATTTGGTTTTTCGCCCCAGACTTTTATTTCTTTATTATCCGCATCTGTCGCGCCGTCAGGAACGGAAATATCTGGCACGTTTGGAACCTGCAACATAAGAGCCTGCCATTTTTTCATCACTTCCTTCAAAATGAGGTCTTCTTTTTCGAGTTCGGTTTTTACGAGCTTCATTTCGGCGATAGTTTTCGCGCGGTCTTCGGCGGTTTTCGCAGATGCCACTTTATCGTTTGCAGCATTTTGGTCTGCGCGCTTTTTTTCAATCGAAGCTAAAACTGTTCGGCGTTCGTCGTCGATTTTCAAAAGTTCGTCAACGTCGAAAACGACGTGCTTTTTTTTCGCGCCAGCCGCTACGATATCTTTATTTTCCCGAATGAATTTAATGTCGAGCATTGTTATTTTTTATCCGCGTGTCTTTGTGTTGTCAATCATATCAGTTATCCACAATTTTATCAAAATTTTATTATTTTTTCAGCGTTTCTTCATACCCAATCCGTATAGTATATATTATGAATGAAATTGAAAAAAATAATTGTGAAAATAATATAGAAATTGTAACCATGATTCCAAATGACGCAGATTGGCCGGCATTGTTACGTGAAATTCCGCATCCGCCCGCGCGTTTGTTCCGTCGCGGAACGTGGCCTCCACGATTTTCGAACGGAACGGTTGTGAATAAAGAAACGAAATTCCTCTGCGTGGTCGGCGCGCGCAAGCATTCTTCGTATGGGCGCGAGGTGTGCGAAACGCTCATTGCCGGTCTCGCGGGATACAATATATGTATAGTATCGGGCTTAGCTCTTGGTCTTGATGCAATCGCGCACGAAGCAGCATTAGCTGCACGCATACCTACTATTGCTTTTCCGGGCTCGGGTCTTAATCCCGACGTATTATATCCGCCGCGCAATTTCCGAATAGCAAAACTTATTATAGATGCGGGTGGCACACTTCTTTCCGAATTTGAAAACAACATGGAAGCCACTCCATGGTGTTTCGAACAACGTAACCGTTTAATGGCTGGTATTTCGCATGCAACATTAGTTATCGAGGCACAACGTCCATCAGGAACTCTCATAACTTCAAAATATGCCGGCGAATATAATCGCGACACATTCGCAGTTCCTGGAGAAATTTTTTCGCCATTGTCAGCTGGTCCACATAAACTCATAAAAGATGGTGCAGCAATTATCAGGAACAGCAACGATATACTCCATCAATTGAGGATCAAAACACTGGATGAAGAAACATCAAACAAAAACAAAACAACTGGACAAAAAGAACTCTTTGAGAAAATCAGAGGTGAAACTGATGAGGAAAAACTACTGTATAAAATTATTCTTGATGCCGGAGGCAAAATCCAAAAGGACAAATTAATACATGAGAGGATGAAAATCAGACAATCGAATGTTTCTGAAATTTTGGTGACTATATCACTTCTTGAAATGAATGGTTTGATTGCAGAACGCAACGAACTTATTTGCATTAATTTTTGATTCCATGTAATACTTAGCGCAACGTACATATATTATATGAAACTGCTTATAGTCGAGTCGCCAGCAAAAGCGAAGACAATTTCAAAATATCTTGACGGAAAATATCGCGTTGTCGCTTCCGTCGGCCACATCCGCGATCTTCCAAAAAGCAATAAAAAAGCGATTGATATCGCCGCCGGTTTCGTGCCACATTATGAAATCAGTCCGGGCAAAGAGCACGTCGTCGATGAAATCCGCTCGCTCGCCGCGCAAGCCGACGAAATCATCCTCGCAACTGACCCTGACCGTGAAGGCGAAGCAATCGCATGGCACATCGCCGAAGCCGTCGGTTTGAATGATAAAAAAAATGGCCTTCCTGCGCCACAACGTGTTGTTTTTCATGAAATTACAAAAGACGCCATTATCGAAGCGATGCAACATCCGCGCGAAATTGACGAAAATTTGCGACGTGCACAAGAAGCTCGCCGTGTTTTGGACCGTCTCGTCGGTTACGATTTGTCAGGCTTGATTTGGAAAAAAGTCCGTTATGGCTTGTCAGCAGGTCGCGTCCAATCCCCAGCTCTGCGTATCGTTATGGAACGTGAACGTGAAATTCGGGCTTTCATTTCGCATAAATTTTGGGTCATCGAAGCAGATCTTTCGGCGACGAATGCGACCAAAAAAAACGCTACAAAAACTGGAACGATTGTAAAAACCACTTTTACCTGTGTTGAGGAACCAACTGACTTCACCATAGTCGAACAAATTCTCGAATCAGCTCGAAAAAATTCATGGCATGTTGTTTCAGTCGACGAAACCGAAGTTGCCCGTGCTCCGCGCGCACCGTTCATTACTTCGACTCTTCAGCAGACAGCTTCATCACGTCTTGGTTTTGCACCATCACGAACCATGTCCGTTGCTCAACGTTTGTATGAAGCCGGTCTCATCACTTACATGCGAACCGACAGCACAAATTTGAGTAAAGTCGCTCTCGCCCAAATCGCGAACGTCATTGAAAAAGATTTCGGAAAAAACTACCATCAATTCCGTACCTATTCCGCAAAAAGCAAAAATGCGCAAGAAGCTCACGAAGGTATTCGCCCAACAAATTTAACTGTCAAAAATGCCGGAGCTAATGACGAGCAGAAAAAATTGTATCGATTGATTTGGCAGCGCACACTCGCTTCACAAATGGCGGATGCAAAAACATTGCGCACGCGAATTATCGCGAATGTGAAAGCTGAAGGAAATATCAACAGAAAAACTAACGTCACATCCAGCGCGACTATCCCCGATTTCGTGGCAAACGGCTCGCGCATTATTTTTGACGGCTGGCTCGCCGCTGACCCAGAAGCCCGCGGTGATGATGTTGAACTACCAAAACTTGCGGCGAATGATGGGCTTAAACTAGCTTCTACTGATGTAACCGAATCAGCTCGAAGCATTGAAAAAGCGACCCAACCACCACCACGATATACCGAAGCGGGTCTTGTGAAGGAACTCGAAAAGCGCGGTATCGGCCGACCTTCTACATATGCGTCTATTATCCGCACCATCGAGGAACGCGGCTATGTCGAAAAAGAAGCCCGCGCCCTGAAACCAACCGACACAGGCGACGTGGTCTCAACATTTCTTGAGGAAAATTTCATGGACTATATTAACGACTCGTTCACTGCTGAAATGGAGGATGAACTCGACGATATTGCTCTCGGCAAACGCGATTATGAAAAAACCTTACGGGAATTCTATATCCCTTTTGCTCGCGAAATTAAAAATCGTGAAAAAACTGCGAAAATCACAACTCTTGGAGATGCTGATGCGAAATATAAATGTCCTGTTTGCGGATCGCCGATGATTATCAAACTCGGCCGTGGCGGAAAATTCCTCTCGTGTTCGCGATATCCGGATTGCAACGGTGCCTTGATGCTCGACGGAACTGAAATAAAAAAAGGCACGCCGATTGGTTTCGATCCGGCAACTAGTTTGCCTATTTACGTTCTCGTCGGACGATTTGGTCCGTACGTCCAGCTCGGCGAAAAAGTTCCGAAGGAGAAAAAAGTAAAAAAAATAAAAGTTCTGAAAAAAGTGAAAGTTACAAAAGACTCGAAGAAGAAAAAAGATGAAAATTTACTTGAGGCGACAATCACACCTGAACCTGTAATTGCTCCGGGATTAATTCCCGCCGCGAAACCAAAAATGTCGTCGATTCCACGTGGCGTTGATCTCTCGAAAATTACAGTCGAAGACGCCCTCAAATATCTAAGCATCCCGCGTGTTCTCGGCAACCACCCTACAGACAACAAACCAATTACAGCATCTGCTGGACGCTTCGGTCCATATATTGTGCACGATAGTGATTTTAGATCACTCAAAACTCCAGATGATGTCTACACTGTCACACTTATGCGAGCTCTCGAAATTTTTGCACAACCAAAAATCGCTCGCAAAGGCGCTCCGGTAAAAGTCCGCGTCGTGGGTCAACATCCGAAAACCGGCAAAGACATCGTGTTGTATAAAAAAGCAAGCGCCTCGGCGAACGGTTCCGACCGACCATTCCTCAAAAAAGGATTCAAAATTATTTCAATTCCACGCGAAATAGATCCGGAAACAATGACAATAGAACAAGCCGTCACTCTTTTAGCGGCTCGATAGAGCCATATTTTGAAGGTTCATTTCAACATCTTTTTTATCCACACCCCTTCCACAGGTTTTTCCCCGCATTGAGTTGCGCGCACTTTTTTAAATCTGTATACTCTCTTCAGTTAGTCCTTAGTAATAAGTGATGAGCTGAAGCGCGAAGCGATCGCAATTCAGTGGGGTTCAATGAACGAGACAATTTCACTGATGGCTGTCGAAAGACACCTCGGAAGATTGTGAACTCCAAACAAAATACGGATTCAACAAGAAAGCATGGAGAGATAAAAATTGACGAACCTGCAAAGGAACGTCGATGTCAAGTCAGAGTTACCATGCCCCAGCTCTTGTGGAAAACGTAGGGTGCGATGCCCCATCTAACCAAGCGACAAAGACGATCAAAGCACAGGTAAAACTGTGTGGAGAACGTTCGAGACGACTTGCGAAAATGATGCCGCTCAAGGAAACTGGTTTTAATCGACCATTCCTAAAGCATGAAACATCGAAGTTCAGGAATGCACGGGTCGCAAACCCAAGCATCCATTGGTGGAGTAACATCCGCTACTGAAAATAAAGTCCGAGTCTGCGAAGACAAGGAAAATAATGTTCAGGAACAAAGACCTAACGATCCAAAGCGACCTCAAAATCGCATACTCATGGTATTGTAAAGTCAACTTTTCAATTCGGTCCCTGTCGAGCGCAAGCTTGGCAGGGACTTTTTCTATATTCTCTACACCACAAAATTTTTCATTGAATAGAGTTCGTCGTCAGCATTATCATCCGCTATGATTTCCTCTTTTGAACGGTCATCGAGAGATTCTGTCGATTCAGGTTCGATTGGCGCATCAAGAACAACCTCCGGCTGTGTTTGATTGTGGGCCTGCATACTCTGCCCTGCAATATGTTTTTCCATTTTATCGCTGGCTACACCCATCGAAATACCGCTTGTCGTCACACGATCCAAAATATCGCGCAAATCGTCCGCACTAAAAAAATCGATGGTCAGTTTGCCGCCGGTGTCTTTTCGTTCGATATGCACGCGTGTACCGAGAGATTCCTTGAATTTTTCTTCGAGAGCAACCAACTCCGGATCAAAAGCGCGCTCCTTTTTGCGTACTTTATCATGAGCAATTTTGCGGGCAATTTGTTCGGCTTCACGCACGGTCAATTTTTTAAACATGATTTCCTTGAACAAAGTCATCTGCTCTGCTGGACGGTCGATCAACATAAGAAGCGGTCGCGTATGTCCATCGCTAATTTTTCCATCGGAAACAGCCTGCAAAATTTCATCCTGCAACATCAAAATACGCAATGTATTCGAAACATATTCTCGGCTCTTGCCAACTTTTTCGGCAATTTGCACGTGTTTGAAGCCGAATTCAGTAAACAATCTCTGAAAAGCCCGCGCTCGATCGACGGCATTTAAATCTTCGCGCTGGAGATTTTCGATGATAGCCAATTCCAATTTAACCTGCGCGTCTTCTTCCCCACTGCGAATTAAAGCAGGAACCTGCGTCAAGCCCGCCAATTTCGAAGCTCGCAAACGGCGCTCTCCGGAAATCAATTCATATTCCGTGACCAAGCCGTCTGCTTTCGTCACTTCGGTTCGTGTCACAACCAAAGGCTGCAAAATTCCGTACATTCGGATGGATTCCGACAAATCCTTCAACCGAGCGTCGTCAAATTCGCGACGCGGCTGATACGGGTTCGGCTTGACCTTTTCAATATCAATCCAGAAAATCGAGTCTCCGAAAAATTGTGATGACATAGTGCGAAGATTATACCAAATTTTTTTCGTACGCGCATCGTTGATTTTCCGTGGAATTCTAGTAGACTATGAAAGTGCTCACTTAAGTCGAAATTTGCCGAAGTGGCGGAATTGGTATACGCATACGACTCAAAATCGTACGGGGTAACCCATGAGAGTTCAAGTCTCTCCTTCGGCACCAATGAAAATCCCCCTCATTATTATCGTAGGTCCAACGGCCACGGGAAAAAGCGACCTTGCCGTGCATATTGCGCGAAGTATGAAAGACTCGCATGGAAAACCACGCGGTGAGGTTATCTCCGCAGATTCGCGACAAGTCTATAAAGGTCTCGACATCGGCACAGGCAAAATTACAAAAAGTGAAATGAAAGGTATCGCGCACCATCTTCTCGATGTGGCCGACCCGCGCATTCCAGCAAATTCCACCGAACGATTCAATGTTGAAAAATGGCAAAGTATGGCGACGCAGGCTATCGCCGAAATCCATACTCGTGGTCATCTACCAATTATTTGCGGTGGTACCGGTTTTTATATCGAAGCTTTAGTCGACGGCGTCATCCTACCCGAAGTTCCGCCAAACCCGAGTCTGCGCACAAAATTAGAGAAAAAATCGGCGGCGCAACTTTTTGCTATACTTACAAAAATTGATCCGAAACGGGCACAGGCAATGCTTGGAAAAATTGAAGAAAAAATTGGCACGACAAAAAAGATTGTTGACTTCTCAAAGACATCAAAATCAAATGGTGATTGGCAAAACCCCCGACGCATCATCCGCGCTATCGAAATTGCAACAGCCCTCGGCGCCGTTCCAACCATTTCTAAAATTAAAAAAACAGATTCGCCGTACTCGCCCGTCTTTATCGGCTTGACACTTCCACCCGAAGAATTAAAAAAGAAAATCACCACACGTTTGGAGAAACGTCTCAAGCACGGCATGCTTGCCGAAGTAATTCGCCTTCACAAATCAATTTCAAACGGAGGCGGCGGATTGTCATGGAAACGGATGGAGGAACTTGGACTCGAATATCGCTATCTCGCGCGCTATTTGCAAGACGCATCCCGTACCAAATCTGCATCAGAAGCACGTGAACTCTATGCAAAAATGATCAAAACATTAGCCGGTGAAATTTGGCAGTATGCACGCCGACAAATGACATGGTTTCGCCGCGATGCCAGAATACACTGGTTTATAGCCTCAGATTTAAAGCAAAAGCAATACCGAACGAAAGATTTGACAAAAGTATTAAATATGGTAAAATATAATTAGGAATACGGTCAAACACAAACCAAGAACTTAAACCAACAACCACAGAAAGTTACACACAATATGAAAACAACATCCTCAGCGCCGATAAAGGTTGTCATCCATGAACAACCTCAAGTAATACCGGCGATCCAACTGTACCTGAAAATGGTCACACAAGCCACCGGACAAATCTTCGAATCCCACTTTGCAATGGAACTCGAAGGAACGAAAGCTCGCGTCAGCATCGGGGATGTTGATATGGTAATCATCAACATCGACAAGGTGGGGGCGGAAGAAATCGCTCATACTGCGATCACCATGGGAATTGACACCGTCCTTATCAGCCAAAAATTTCACAAGGAAGCCGAAGCGAGCTTTGAAGCACGAAACACAAAAATGGTGCTTGCTCCAAGCTACGGAAAAATCATCACCGATGTGATTAAGCTCCTCGGATTGAAGGTTTCCGAGGGCGAGCAACTTGCCATGGCAAGCTAGCACGGCCAGCGAAGCCAACCAAAAACAAAAAACCGCGTCGGAATTTATTCCGGCGCGATTTCTTTTATCTATTTTTTAGCCTACTACTTAACCGAAACCGCCCTACCCTTTTTCTTCAAATAAAGAAAAGTAAGTGAATATTCTCCAGCACCAACTGCGTACATCGACAATAATGTCAGCATGAGGAAAAACTCATACGCATGACCCCAGAACAAGCCTCCTTGTGGTGAAGGTAGGCCCCAGATGACAACAGCCATATCGACAGCTAAAGCGACGCAAACCGGTTTTGTCAAAAATCCAACGGCCAAAAGCAAACCTCCAATAAATTCAGTATACGCGACGAGATAAACCCAAAATGCGGACGTTAAACCGATCATACCAAAAAAATGCGAAGTACCGGCGATATTGGTAATTTTTGCCCAGCCTTCGCTGATAAAAATAAGAGCAAGGGCGATTCTCAAAATCAATGCTGCCGCAGAAGCATTGTGATTACGATACATTGTTACGACTTTATTTTTCATATGATAAATTAAATTATTATTCATAAAGTATATCATGATTTTTGGCATAAAAAGCGCGCTTCGGAATAACCGAAGCGCGCCTGAATTTCATGCGATTTGTTAGAGCTTCTGCCGAAACTCCGCTACTGGCCATTGGCCAGAAACGACAGCAACACCGTCGAAACAACAATAAACAAGTGCAGCGCCGCGACGGGCATATTCGAGTCGCAAGCGCCTGCCATATTTCTCGCCAATAGGCATCGGTGCGATTCGTCTCGGAAACTTCTTCATCAACCGATAGATATATCGGCTAAACAACCGCATTATTTCAGGATCTTCAATTACAACCGCGATTTTAAAAACATCATCGCGACTGCACAAAAGTTCGAAAACCTGAATGAACCAATCGAGCGACAACTTCATAATTTTAAACGGTGTCGGCTCCAAAACGTGAAATGAGAAGTTCACGCGGATACCCATACGCTGAATTTCAACGATGAGTTTGCGGAACCTGACAGCGTAATTGATTTCGATGTCGACCATCCATGCGAGGTAGAGATACCTGCGAATCAGCTGTTGACGTGCGATTTGACGTTCAAGGTCATTTTCGCCTTTAAATGTCGTTTGACCGCCTTCGCTTGAATCGCGAACTGTGAGAATAATCTTTTTTCCCAAAAGATTGAGCCGTTCAATACTTTCAATTGTGCGTTTTCCACGGATGCGATCAACGCGCCATTCGTATATTTCAGCTATATTGGGACGACGGAGAGCCTTTCTAAGGTCTTTGCGCGAAGCAATAACCGCGACGATGCCGAGTTTTACAGCGGCAGTATCGACAAAAACAGAACTTTTGTTGTGCATATTGTAAATTCCTTCTGGAGACAATGTAATCATAATCCCGCATTTTTGGCAAAGATTGTCGACGAAAAAATATAAAAAACGCATCGCCGTAAAGCGATGCATTTGTGAATTTTTAATCATTTAAACTTCATTTTCTCGCCAGAGCCTGTGCGATCCGGAAGTTGGAAAACTCTGGCTCGCCGGTGACTTCCCGTGAGTCAGTGACCCACGGTGGGAGAATAATTTCTTTCTCGACGTCAGTAATTTCCAACTCGAGCAAAGCGTCGCCGTTTAAGATTTGCTTGACGAACGGATTCTCAAACTCATCAAGTTCGAAATACTGGCCCATATATTCGAAACACGTCCGAAACTTTCTAACGAGTGCGGTGTCTGGTCGGATGAATTCACGCGAAGCCTCGTATCGAACTTCAGTCGTGAAGTCCTCGACTTCGATATTTATACCAGAGCCGATTTGTTCCTTCGTCGTCCGATAGAAACTGTAGAATCCATGTTGTCCCCTCTTGCGAAGACGCGGAATCGCATTGGGATCATTCGATATCGGATAGAATTGCTCGATATCAATTCGCTGGCAATGCTTCGGCAGATCCTTGCGATCGAAGGAAACGACGAATTTCCGCTCGTACTCGACCGGCGGTACGCCGATAATTGTCTGGACTTCGCGATGGACACGATGAATTTTACCCTGAAAATCGGTCGAATTGTCGACCATGCGCCAATGTGGATGACCCATCCAGACATCGCGGATTTTGCGATCCTGTGCGCGCGCCATTTCAGGTGTCTCATAGCGAGCGGTATTGTTGGCGAGAGTATAAAATTCCTCCGCGCCCTCCGCCGCCGTGACCAGATGAATAGCGCCATTTTTGTAGCGCTCATCGCGTGCCTGAACGGGATGAATATTAAGATCCGAGAGAATTGATTTATACAATTCTGGCGGAGTATAAGCGCTCGAATCAGTGATGCCGCGATCATAAATAATGACGACATTCTGTTCTCCGGACAATTCACTGGCAGCCTGACGAAATATGTTTTCAATCTGATAGGCCAGCGATATGATGGCTTTTTGAGCGACATTGACGCCGATGAGACTATTGACCGGACTGATACCGGCATTGATACTGATCGTCGCTGCTTCCGGCACGATGATTACAATGTAACCTTTTTCTTCAAGTTTTTGCCGGAGAAATGCGAGCGCTGTAGTTTTACCAGCACACGGACCGCCCGTCAAGACAATATGGATTATTTTCCTTTTCATAGAATGAACTTTCGTTTTCAGTTGTGGTTTATGCAGTTTTAACTGCAGTTTATCTGCAGTCAGACTAACATAAAATACCTGAAGTTCAAGTCTATTTTTTCGGACGTTTCAAATATTTTTTCCCCTTTAATTTTTCGGGCAAATAGCTATTAGCGACGGTGCCGGGTTTTTTTGGATATTTTTCATAGCTTTTTCCGTATTCCAAATCTTTCATCAGTTTTGTCGGGGCGTTGCGAATTTTCAGAGGGATGGGCAAATTACCGGTAGCACGCACGTCGGCGATGGCTTCGAAATATGCGTCGTGGGCGGAGCGGTCTTTTGCAGCAAGTGCCAGATAGGCCACGCCATGCGCCAAATTAATTGCGGCTTCAGGCATGCCGATGACGTCGACGGCGGAGAAAACCGCATTCGCCACGACGAGCGCGGTCGGTAGCGCGAGGCCGATATCTTCCGACGCGAAAATGACCATACGCCGGGCAATGAATTTTGGATCTTCCCCGCCCTCGAGCATCCGTGCTAAATAATACAAAGCGGCATCGGCATCGCCGGCCCGCATGCTTTTAATGAACGCAGAAATGGTGTCGTAATGCTCTTCGCCTTTTTTGTCGAAGCGGATGAAGGAATGTTCGAATGTATTTTTCAGATTTTCGAGGGTAATTTTGCCATACAATCTCTGACAATTTTCAATTGCAGTGATCGCGATACGCGCATCACCATTAGCCAACGCCGCCAGCCAATCCAGAGCATTATCATTTTTGGTATTTGAAATTTTAATTTTGGTGCGCTTGACGATGGTTTTGATCTCGTCCTCGGAGAGCGACTTCAGCACGAAAACCCGACAGCGCGACAGGAGTGCGGAGATGACTTCGAAACTCGGATTCTCGGTCGTCGCGCCGATGAGGGTGAGCCGCCCCGACTCGACATATGGCAGGAGAAAATCCTGCTGGGCTTTGTTGAAGCGGTGAATCTCGTCGAGAAACAGGACCTTCGGCGCAGGCTCCAGCAGATTGTCCGGCTCATCGACGATTTTCCTGATGTCGTCCTTCCCCGCCGAAACAGCCGACAGCTCATAGATGCGCGCGTTCACGGCCTTCGCATATATCCGCGCAATCGTCGTCTTGCCCGTGCCCGGCGGCCCCCACAAAATGAACGAAAAAAGATGCCTATCGTGAATGGCCTGATACAAAGCTTTCCCTTTGCCAACCAAGTGTGCCTGCCCGACAAAATCGGCGAGGGTTTGTGGTCGAATTTTATTCGCGAGGGGTTCCATTACCCAAGTATACACCTACCTCACAACCTGTTTAAATCTCTGACATTTCAATTACATTGTGTTCAGTAGCCATATACATAGTCCAGAATAATAAATAAAAAAACGGGAAGCATTTCTGCCTCCCGTTACTGCACTAACATTCGCTTACAATCACGATCTCGCCAATTGAGCGCCGGCTGCCTTGACTATCACTTCGGCTTCAAGTAGGTATTTTCTTTCAGCTTTTTTCTTGAGTTCCGCAATTTTCGCCTCGATTTTCGATTTCTTTTCTTCTTGAACGGTGATATCAGATCTAATCTTCATCAGCCGTATGTAACGAGCTGTCGCCATAGTTATTGGTACAAGAGCCTTTGGGACAATCCGGGTCCCCGACGCTTTACCGAGATTACGGCAGCCACCCTTCGGTGTACTCACCACACTCGTCGCCGCCACAAACAGCGCTGTTTCAACCCGGGCAATTGGTATTTCCGTCCGAGCTAATGGCGGCAGAATCTTCTTGACTTCGGGAAATTTCGGATCAAACCAACCGTCGCCAGTGATAACCTTCAGCTTTTCCTTCAAACGTGAAGCGTATTCCATACCAATACCCTCAACGCGAAGAGACAAAGATCCTTCATAGCATTGACCGGGCGACGATTGAAATTTCACATAAAGCTGGTGCGGATTACGATCCGCTGAACCGACGATTTTCACTGCAGTATTCATAGTCGACTGACCAGGGATTTTTTTGTTCACAAATAAAATGAACTTCCCTTGTGTGATGCCAATTTTTTCGGCAACTTTCCAAACCTGTTCGCAAGCATCATTATCGATGGTTACAAACTTACTGCTCTGCACTTCGAAGGTAACCGTTTCCTGCGTGTTTGAATAAGATAATAACGTTTCTATCATACCGATATTCCTTTCTTTTTTGTTTTTTGGTGTTCTGTTATGTTGTGCGCTCTCTGCGCCCGGATTTGTTTATAACATATAATTTAATAAAAGTAAAGGGTTTCGCGAAAATATACCTGTAAAAAAGCTGCTCGTACGAACTGGCTGCTTTTATATTTATATGAAAATTTTCTAAGATTATTGTCCCGATGGCACACATACCTCGCTCGATTGGTTCGGTGGAGTTTTGCACGTTCCAGAAATTGTGCTGTTTTGAGTTGTGAAAGAGCACTGACCACCGGCTGCGACATTTGAGCAAGCATTGATTGCCGTGGCCGGTGGAGTCGGCATATTGTTCGAATTATTTGTTTGCATATTCATTCCACCCATGTTCATGTCCGACATACCTGATGCGCCGGTGCTACTACTATTACTTCCCTCATTTGTGCCTGGCTTCGGTTCATACGATTTTCCGCGAAAACAACTGATCGAGTAAGGAAAATCCTTCGTCATGACATAATGATAGGTATTAACCATCGTCCCGTTTTCGTCGATAGGACTCGTAATACCATGACATTCATCCAAATCTGCTGTCGTCAAATATTTTCCCGGCGAAATCAATGGACCAGTTATCGGATATCCGTCAAAAGCCCAACCGACAACATTGGTGACAGTCGCGTCTGGAATGCACGGCGATAAGGAGTGATAATGATAAATTCCGCTTTCATGCGGATGGCCGTCGCATGAATCCAAAATTTCATGAGCTTCGGCATCGCGATACTCCGCGTCAAATGCATCAAGAAGTAAAACGCCGTTTGTCATGATGCCGACTTCGCCATAAATACAGCCGGGCGCCGAAGCAAAGGTCGGATTCGCCGGCAACGAAAAGGACAGCGTCTGCGCTTCGATTGAATTTGGATTCGCATCATACTGCGAAGCGGAATCGGTTGAAGCAACCGGAAAAATACCGGTCGTTCCAACAGTCGGTAAATCATTACTCTTTATTAAACGCATTTCATTTGCCCCGCTTCCAGAAGTTGTGATGCTAACTTTCGCATTCGGCCACGATACGGAACCTCCGACATGAACTTGTTCATTTGAATTCCATGTGTTTGTAACTGCATTGATCCACGGACCAATCACCTGTGCCCCCTGACCTCCTTGCATGACATTACAAACATATACATAGCCTTTTTTCGGACTAGACGTGACATAATCATAATCACCAAGCGGCAAAATTCCATCAGTGTATTTGTCGCCACCAAGGCTTGCGAGAGGATTGACTGATAATGCTGTTGACTTTGAATTTGAAAGCGTACTCGTCGCAGCATCAACCATTTCCATTGTCGTCGACGCCGCGTCTGTCGAAGTCGCTACGATAACCGGAGTCGACTGCACTAATTGAGTCACTTGCGCAGGTGCATACCCAAACCATGAGGCAATTGTCATCATCAAACCTGCAAAAAATGAAGTAAATTTCATATGCTTATTATTCCGAACTTACTAAATATTTTACACCAGATGTATTCTCTTTCAAAATCACATTCGTCACATTTATTGTGTGCAGAGCAAGTATTATACAAATATATATTCCAATAAATATAACGAGTTAAAAAAACAAAGAGGACGCAACCGATTTCGGTTGCGTCCTTGAAAAAAACCATAACGATTATGGATGACTGATGGTGACTTCAAAGACACCGTTGCCGATAGGCCTTGATACGACCTGCCATCCTTCCGCTTCGCACCACCATTGGATTGCTTCACGTGCAACCCTGCTAAACGATGCCGGAAATGTAAAAAGCCGGCCACCTTCGGTGAAACTAATATCTTCCAGAGTCGCACTGACCTTCTCAGCTTCTTCCTTGAAAACAAGTTTGTCCGACGTGCTCAAATATATCGGCGGATCCTTCACTTGGCGCAGAAATAAGACCTTGATTTGTTTGTTCGGAGTCAGTTTCTTGGTGGCCGGAGTTTCGACGTGAGTTTCAGTTTGTGTTGGCATACGTGTTCCATGGTTGATGGTTGACTGTCTTTAGTTTGATAGTTAGAAATGTTCAGACGACTGCTAACAAAAATACTAGCAAATCTTACAAAACGGTCAAGTTTTTTAGGGCTTGAAACTGAAACTCCATCTGGACAAAAAATCACTTTACTACATATGGATTTGTATGAAGAATCTTATCAACAGTTACAAACGTGTAACCTTCGTTTCGTAAATCATCGATAATAGTTGGCAATGCACTAATAATATTTTCTCGATCATATGTAAATGTATTTTCATGACCGTCGTGTAGCAAAATAATACTGTTTTCTTTAACGTTCTTCAAAATAGAATCTACAATTGAAGATGAGGAATTTGAATTATCCCAATCTCTTGGATCAACACTCCATCTAACAATAACATATCCTTCACTCGTTATTTCATTGACCATACTTAATGAAGTTGACCCGTATGGTGGTCTATATAGATGTGAAATAATACCAGAATTTTTTTCAATTAACGTTTGTGCCTTCTGTATATCTTCTATCAAAGCACTAGACGCCATGGTTGACAAAAATCTGGAGTGACTGTAACTGTGATTCCCGACAACAAAATTAGCATTGATTTCTTCGCTGACTTGATTCGGATACTGCTCTATATTTTTGCCGATCAAAAAGAAAGTGGCCGGAACTTTTTTTTGTTCAAGAATATTCAAAATTTCTTGAGTAGATGTGCCGTAGGGTCCGTCATCAAATGTTAATGCGATAAGTTTAATTGGTTTACTATTTTGTGTTAATTCTGGTGCATGATTTTGAACAACAACGACATGGTCATTATGTGCAAATGGAAAATACCATGACGGTATTAGATTAGTAAGTATTATTAAAAATAGTAACACCACGGCGGTAACATAGTATAACAGAAATTATTTAATTTCTAGTATAATGCGGGGCCTTGTGGGTAGATGTTGGAACCTCACTTTTTCCAGACAACATATAATCCGGGATAATAGACCCCAAATGGGCCTTTCATAGGCTTTGACAGATCTATAGTCGAATATATCTCGAATTTTTCTGTCGCACGGGCATAATGCAATGAGCCGAGACAATCATAGGCAACGGGATTCTGTATAGCCACCCCAGCGATCTTCTCTAAGAACATCAGTGAGATCATATTGCCTTCATCGACTATCTCTTTGCGTTGATGCAAAGACAAGCCTCTAATCTTCAACATATCTTCGATTTCAGGAGGCAATCTATCTGGCTTGATATATTCCAAATAAGCTATCATACCCATCGCATCGACACCTGGTTTTATCTGTATCGCAGGGACACTGCCGATATCCTCTGCTTTATCTTTCACAATACGTTTAGTCCAGCCGAGTAACGGAAAACGATAATAAGTATAGAGCAGATCCTTTTTGTTGTGCATGCTGATGATCACAGAGAAGAATTTTCCACCAGATACATATTTGGCTGTGCCATCGATCGGGTCGATCAAAAGCACGAGACCATTGGTTCCTTTGAATTTGGAGACCGAGGGAGTCGCTTCTTCAGCGAATAATTCGCATTCCACAAGAGCAGTCTCTGCCAATCTTGAAAGGACAAATTCTTGCACCTGAAGATCGGCGCCGGTCACAATGTCTACACCTTCAACGCCAGTTGCTGATTTATTATGGATTGGAACTTTACCTCTTAGATCAAGAGCGAGCTGGGCAGCTTGCTCAAAGATCGGTTCTAATGAAACTAAAAGAGTAAGATAACAATCTTCGGTCATGATCGAGAAATTATAGCATATTGAACATTGCTCGTGTTGGCGGCGGGTTCAGGAATCGCACCCATCTCGAGCGCTCTAGATCCATGGCTTTAAATATAGATTCTAGTTTTTGAAAACCCACGCCATTACTCTAGTAAGCTGTTGTAATGGTTCGATGATAAGGCTTAGTATCTTCATCTTTATGTTGTCCCATTAACCACAAATAATCATTTATAACAATAGAAGAAACGTCCTTGCCTGATTTTTTTAACTCTTCTTTTATCATTTCAACTGCCCATATAGTATTTGCTCTAATTTCGACTTCCTCAGGAGAATTATGAGAAAGTTGAACGAGACCATCAATCTTATCTCCGAGTTCCTTTGTATAGGATAAGATTCCCAATTTTCTCAATGATTGAGGAATTTTATAATCTGCACACGCTGTAAACGAATCCATATTTTTAAGTGCACCATAGTCTTTGCCGTCAAATGACTGGTATACATCCTCAACGAGAAGTTGAGCTCGTTTATAAAAACAGACTTTCTTGCCTTTATATTCCGAAACATCCTCAAATGAGGGAAATGTCTCAACTATCAAGTCCAAAAGCTTTAAAACATCGCCGCCTGCCTTTTTGATCACATTAGTAAAATCACCCTTATATTTCTGGTTCAGTATCGAAGCTACTTCTTTTGTAATTCTCAACCTTTCTTTAAAGAGTGGGATCTGAATATTTCCTTGAAGAATTTCAGCGTATTCTTTTCCACTAATTTCTGAACGAAATCTAGAATCTAATATTGGTTTGCCATTCTCAACCGTCCTTAGAATAGATGCGACCATCGCCCATGATCCGTCAAATTTTTTATTTTTGTACTCAACGGTCCATTTAGGGTTGCCCCAGTAACAAAAGCTAGTTGAATTGAAAACAAGAAGGAAATTCAATTTGTCCCTATCTTCTAGGTGTGAATATGATACTGGCGAGGCTTTCAACCAATGTAAATGATTGTCATGTTTAAAATTCTTGCAAAACTCAACAATT
>Ga0302140_10004202_pt1 | contig 18317 bp, 9 predicted proteins | sample I_Bog_E1_1_FD_202095 | JGI IMG/M metagenome (GOLD analysis project Ga0302140, IMG submission 202095) | Peat permafrost microbial communities from Stordalen Mire near Abisko, Sweden - I_Bog_E1_1 | ecosystem: Environmental > Terrestrial > Soil > Wetlands > Peat | place: Sweden: Abisko, Stordalen... | reverse complement strand
GCAATTGCTACCGAGGGGGTGGGGGCCAGCTCGTTGCGCCTATGATTCAGTAAAAAATCAGTTGCTCCACGTTCGATCGAGAGCAATAAGCTGTAAACCGTTTGTTTTCTGCCAAAAGCTTAGTTGTGCAGGCCTCACCCCCACGTTCCCGGCCAGCATGTTGCCTCCCTGCGATGTCCTCTGCCATTTCTTCCCATGGAGGGCTCGTGTTTAATCGAGTTTTAGTTAAACGAGTTATAGATATCCTTATTGCCGGTCCGCTTCTAGCCGCGTCGTTTCCCTTGTTTCTCATCTCCGCCATCATCATCAAACTCGACTCGCGCGGTCCCGTGCTCTTTCGCCAAACCCGCATCGGCAAACGCTTCAAGCCATTCTCGCTGCTCAAGCTCCGCACCATGGACGCGACCTGCCAAGGTTTGCCCTACACCGTCGGCGACGATCCCCGCATCACCCGCCCCGGTCGATGGCTGCGCTGGTTCAAATTCGACGAGTTCCCCCAGCTATGGAACGTCCTCCGCGGCGACATGAGCCTGGTGGGCCCGCGCCCCGTTGTGCCTGAACTCACCGAGGAGTTTCGCCTCGACTACGCCGACCTGCTCCAGGTCAGACCGGGCCTTACTGATCCCGCCACCCTCAAGTACTGCCGCGAGACCGAACTTCTATCCCACGTCCCCAATCCGCTAGCCTACTTCAAGACCGTCGTTACGCCCGACAAACTCCGTATCTCCCGCAACTACCTCCATCGCTCAACCATCTGGACCGACCTTGTCGTGCTGTTCGCAACCGCCTTTGCCTTGTTCCGATACCGCCCTCGTCCGATCCCCAGTCAGTCAGGCCGCATCGCCTTCGAATCAGCCAAGCCAGGTGCATCTCACAGTGGAATTAATCTTATCCATGCCCAGGCACAGCAGATTCTGCCTTTAGCAATGCACGGTCCAGTCGCTACTATCCATGTAGCTGCCGGAGCCACTCATGTCACGACTGTTTTTGCCCGATCTTCTGTATGCCGAGAATGCCGTCCACGAGGGCGCGGGCTTGCTGGTCGGGTCCGACGGTGCCGTCTTATGCGTCACCACTCCACAGAACGCTCCCGAAGCTGAGCTGATTCGTCTTCCGGGCAAGGCCTTGCTTCCCGGCTTGGCCAACGCCCACTCGCACACCTTCCAGCGCCTCTTTCGCGCCCGCGCCGAGGGCCGCCTCAGCGGCGGCGATACCTTCTGGACATGGCGGGAGCAGATGTATCGTGCCGCCGCCTTTGTCACTCCCGAAGACCTCTACGACATCGCCCGCGCCACATTTCTTGAAATGCTCGCCGCCGGTATCACCGTGGTCGGCGAATTTCATTACCTCCACAACGATCGCGATGGCCGCCCCTACGCCGACCCCAACACCCTTGCCCATCAAGTCATTCGCGCCGCTCAGTCGGTCGGCATCCGCATCTGCCTGTTACGCACCGCCTATCTCCGCGCCGGCTTTCAGCGCGAACCACACCCCGGCCAGCGGCGCTTCTATGAATCGCCCGACGATTACCTTCGCAACGTCGATGCCTTGCTCGCCGACCTCGCCGGCAATTCTAAAGTCAGCATCGGCGCCGCGCCCCACAGCATCCGCGCCGTCCCACTCGCCGTGCTCCGAGATATCGCCGCCTTCGCTCACGAAAGGGAACTGCCGCTCCACATGCACATCTCCGAGCAGCCCGCCGAAAACCAGGCCTGCCTCGCCGAATACGGTCATACCCCCATCTCGCTCGTTCACGCCCACGGCATCCTCGATCGCCGCTCCACCCTCGTTCACGCCATCCACTTAACCGATTCCGAGTTTCAACAAGTCGCCTCGTCCGGAAGCACCATCTGCTCCTGTCCCACCACAGAACGCAATCTCGGCGACGGCATCTTTCCCGCCGACCTCGCCGCTCGCCTTCGCATCCCCGTCGCATTCGGCACCGACAGCCAGGCCCAGATCGACATCCTCGAAGACGCCCGCCAGAGCGAATACCATCTCCGCCTTGCCCAGCGTGAACGCGGCATCCTCGACCAGATCGACGACCAAGACATCGCCACACGTCTGCTTCGTTCCGCAACCAACTCCGGCTATCGCGCCCTCGGCCTCTCAGGCGGCTCCCTCGCCCCCGGCGAACCCGCTGATTTCTTCACCGCCGACCTCAACGACCTGGCCTTGTTAGGAGCCGACCAGCGTTCGTTGCCCGCCCAAGCCGTCTTCGCCCTCAGCCGCGCCGCCATTCGCGACGTTGCGGTAGCAGGCGAGGTCATCATCCGCGACAACCAACACCCGCACGCCGAAGACATCCGCACCCGCTATCGTCAAGTCCAGCAGCGGTTCCAAAATCAGGAGACACAATGAGCATCGTCGAAGCACAAGTCGTGCGCGCCCCGCGCGGCAACCAATTGCGCTGCAAAGGCTGGCAGCAGGAAGCCGCCCTCCGCTGCCTGATGAACAACCTCGATCCTGAAGTAGCCGAGCGCCCCGCCGACCTCGTCGTCTACGGCGGCATCGGTCGCGCCGCGCGCAATTGGGACTGCTATCACGCGATCGTTCATGAGTTGGAGCAACTCGGCAACGAAGAAACCTTGCTCGTGCAATCCGGCAAGCCCGTCGCCGTCTTTCCCACTCACGAAATGGCCCCCCGCGTCATAATCGCCAACTCCAATCTCGTCGGCAAATGGGCCAACTGGGATCACTTTCACGAACTTGATCGCAAGGGCCTCATGATGTATGGCCAGATGACCGCCGGCAGTTGGATCTACATCGGCACGCAGGGAATTCTGCAAGGTACATTCCAAACCTTTGCCGCTTTAGCCGATCGCCACTTCGCCAAGCCCGGCCAGTCCGGCTCTCTTAAAGGCAAGCTCGTCGTCACCGGCGGCGTCGGCGGCATGGGCGGCGCGCAGCCGCTCTCCGTCACGCTCAACGGCGGTGTAGTCCTCGCCATCGATGTCGACCGCACCCGCATTCAGCGCCGCGTCGACACCCGCTACTGCGACACAGTCACAGAAGATCTCGATGAAGCCCTCGCCCTATGCGAAGCCGCCCTCCGCGAAGATCGCTCTCTCTCCGTCGGACTCGTCGGCAACTGCGCCGACATCCTGTCCGAGTTAGTCCGCCGCGGCACTCACGTCGATGTCGTCACCGATCAAACCAGCGCCCACGATCCTCTCAACGGCTACGTCCCTCAGGGCCTGTCGCTCTCTCAAGCCGCCGATCTCCGCCAGCGCGATCCAGAAGAATACGTCCGCCGCTCCACCGCCTCGATGGTCGTTCACGTCGACGCCATGCTCGCCCTGCAGCGCGCTGGCGCCGTGGCCTTCGACTACGGCAACAACATTCGCCGCTTCGCCTTCGATGCTGGATGTGCCGATGCATTTCTCATCCCCGGCTTCGTCCCTGAATACATTCGTCCCCTCTTCTGCACCGGCACTGGCCCCTTCCGCTGGGTCGCTCTTTCCGGCGATCCCCGCGACATCGACCGCACCGATGAGTTAGCCCTCGAGCTCTTCCCCGACAATGAAATCCTCACCCGCTGGCTCCGTCTCGCCCGCGGCCGCTTCGCCTTTCAAGGCCTGCCCGCGCGTATCTGCTGGCTTGGGCTAGGTGAACGCGCTCGCATGGGTCTCGCCATCAACGAACTCGTTCGCAAAGGTGAAATCTCCGCGCCCATCGCCATCGGCCGCGACCATCTCGACACCGGCTCCGTCGCCAGCCCTTACCGCGAAACGGAAAAAATGCTCGACGGCTCCGACGCTGTTGCCGACTGGCCCATCCTCAACGCCTTGCTCAACACCGCCTCTGGAGCCACCTGGGTAAGCTTCCATCATGGCGGCGGCGTAGGCATGGGATACTCGCTTCACGCCGGCCAAGTCACCGTCGCCGATGGCACTGACAGCGCCGCTCGCCGCATCGCCCGCGTGCTTAACAACGATCCCGGCATCGGCGTCGTGCGTCATGCCGACGCCGGCTACGAACTCGCGCGCCAAACCGCCCGCACCCAAGGCATCCACATTCCCATGGCAGGCAAGTAGCCGTGCCAGACACCACTGCCACCGCCATAGTCAATATCGGCCAACTCGTCTCCCTCGCCGGCCCCGCACGCCCGCGCATCGGCACTGAACTAGCCCAACTCGGCCTCATCGCCAACGCCGCCATCCTCATCGAAAACGGCATCATCACCGCCGTCGGAAGCGATGCCGAACTGCTCCCTCGCATTCCTTCGCAAGCCACCATCATCGATGCCCAAGGCCGCTGCGTCACTCCCGGTTTCGTCGACGCGCATACGCATCTTGCCTTCGCCGGCAATCGCGCCGACGAGTTTGAACTCCGCATCGCCGGAGTCACCTATCAGCAAATCGCCGCAGCCGGCGGTGGCATTCTCCGCACCGTCAAACTTACCCGCGCTGCTAGTGAAGATGATTTACTCGCCGCCACCCGCTGTCATCGCGATTGGATGCTGCGCGGCGGCACCACCACCCTCGAAGCAAAATCCGGCTACGGCCTAGACCGCGAAACTGAACTCCGCATGTTACGCGTCCTCGCCCGTCTCAACCACGAGGGACTGGTTCGCATCGTCCCCACTCTGCTCGCCGCCCACACCATTCCCCCTGAATTCACCGACCATCGCGAAGCATACGTTCGCTGGATCGCGGAAGACTTGATTCCCGAAGTCGCCACCGCCGGCATCGCGCGCTACTGCGATGCATTCTGCGACGACAACGCTTTCACCGTCGATGAAACCCGCATCGTCTTATCCGCAGCCCGCCAGCACAACCTCGGTCTTCGCATCCATGCGGAGCAGTTTCGCCCCGGCACCGGAGCCGCGTTAGCCGCCGAGCTCAATGCCGCCACCGCCGACCATCTTGAAACCGTCACAGAAGAAACACTAATCCAGTTGCGCGATGCCCGCGTCCAGCCCGTTCTACTTCCCGGCTCCGTCTTCGCCCTTCGTCGCACCAACTATCCGCCCGCGCGCACCATGGTCGATCTCGGCCTTGCCATCGTGCTCGCCACGGACTTCAATCCCGGCTCATCGCCCATCGCGTCCATGCCCTTCATGCTGTCTTTGGCTAGCTTGCAAATGGGCCTGTCGCCCGCCGAGGCACTTACCGCCGCCACCATCAACGCCGCTTATAGTCTCGCTCTCGGTCATCGCATCGGCTCTCTCGAACCCGGCAAGCAAGCCGATCTTCTCATCCACGAATTCACTGATTATCGCGAGCTGGCCTACTTCATCGCCGCACCCGCCCGCCCGCGCGTTTTCATCGGGGGCAGGGAAGTGACGCCGTGAACGCCCCCGAAATTCTTCGTGAACTCGTCGCCATCCCCACGCCCTCTGCGGTATCCAATCTGCCCTTGCTCACATGGGTAACTCGCTTTCTCGAATCCCACCAATGGCACGCCGAGCGCTTCCCCTACGTCGATGACAACGGCACACCCAAAGCCAACCTCATCGCCCGTCCCGCCTCCACTCCCACCCTCGCCCCCATCGACCTAGCCTTCGTTTGCCACACCGACACAGTGCCCTATAGCACAAACTGGACCAACGCTCTCAACTTACTCCGCACTAATGGCGACCATCTAAGCGGTTGCGGCTCCTGCGACGTAAAAGGCGCACTGGCATGCTTCCTCGCCGCTGTTCATGCGGCTTCCGCCGACAACATCAATCCTCATTCCGCACTGATCCTCACCGCCGACGAAGAGATCGGCTGCAAGGGAATGAACCATCTTCTCGCCGCCACCAACCTTCAAATAAAATCGGCAATCGTCAGTGAACCCACCTCCTTGCGTCCCGGCATCGCCGGTAAAGGCTATGGCCTCGCGCGCGTCACCATCCACGGCGTCGAAGCTCACTCCGCATTCCCCAGCAAAGGCTTATCCGCCATCGCCATCGCCGCTCGTTTCATCTCCGCCATCGAAAATTCAACCACCACGAATGAAGCCACCGACTCACTCTTCGATCCCCTGTACACCACCATCAACATCGGCACCATCGCCGGTGGAACCGCCAAGAACATCGTCTCCGGCTCCTGCACATTTCTTGTCGAATGGCGTCCCATTCCCGCCGACGCACCACCCACCATTCTCGGAAAAATCGAGCGCATCGCGCATGCCATCGAAGCCGAACAACCCCGCGCCCGCATCGAAATCGACTCACTCCGGTCCGAGCCCGGTTTCGCACCCATGAGTTCCGGCCCGCTCCAGCAGCGGCTCGCAGACATCGCGCACCAAATCGGCGTTACCCCTCAAGCGCCCACCGGCATCAGCTTCGGTTCTGAAGCCAGCCGCCTCGCCCCCATCGCCGACGAAGTCATCGTGATAGGTCCCGGCGACATGCACACCGCCCACTCCGATCGCGAATGCGTGCCCATCGCCGAGCTCGATCAATGGACTCTCATGCTGAGCGTATTACTCACCAGCAGAGAGCCCAACACCGATCCGCGCTGAATCCGTTGCCCTCTGCCCCCGCGTCTTCCACTTCGAAAACAGAAACACCGCAACCCCAGCACCTATCAGCACCGCAGTCCCACCCAGCACTTTCGCAATCGCCAGCGGCTTGTTCGTTTCGTCCTGCCCCGGTATCACCGACAACACAATCGTGACAGCTGTACTTACCAGACCAACCGAAGCCAGCGCAATCGCCACCGGCCGTCCGCCCGGAACCCGCCGCACGTGCGCGCCCGCCGGTACACTCTGCATGCGAATCATCGCGGCAAATAAAAACAGATACGGCAAAAAAAGCGAAATCACCGACATGCTCACCAACACATCGTAAGCCCCGCGCACAGTCGTCCCCGCTTGTCCCAGCAATGCCACCACAATGCCCGCCGCGCCATAAACCGCAATCGCAATCCACGGTGTCCGATACCGAGGATGAATCCAACTAAACATCGGCGGCAGGTATCGATCGACGCCCGCCACAAAGGGCAACCGCGACGTCGAAGACAAATTTGCCGCAGCGCCTCCCACCGCATTCAGCGCCACAAACAAAGCCACCGGCGCCAGCACCCATCCCACTCCCAATCGCTGGCTCATCATGTGAATGCCGTTCACAAAACCGTCCGGCCCACCCACCGCATCACTCGGCAGCGCCACCAGCAACGCCGTCGTCCCGCCAATATAACCAACCGCAAGAACGATCCCGCTCAACAACAGCGCCCACGGAATCGCGCGACGCGGATTCTGAATCTCGTCCCCCATCGCCGAAGCCGCTTCAATCGCGCTGAATGCAAAAAACACCGTCGACCAGAACACCGCATTATTGATCGACCAATGCGGAATCAGGCTCGCCCCTGTCAAATGAGTAGCCGCACCAAATCGCCAATAACTCGCTCCCGCCAATGCTACCAGCGCAGTCAACGGCACCACGATTCCCAGCGAGCCAATGTTATTCAGCCACTTCCCCACGTTCACGCCGCGTATGTTCAACGCTGTAATCACTCCCAGCCAGAACACACTGAACGCCACGTAGTAGAAAGGATTCGCAGCCAGCGCCTGTGCCCTCGCGCCAAAGGCAAACAGCGCTGAAGCCGCGCCAAAATGCAACACTCCCGCGAAGAAAGGCAGGTTGCTCATCCAATAAGTCCACGCGCAAATGAAGCCGGAGAAATGGCCAAACGCCTCGCGTGTCCACACATAAATCCCGCCTTCTTCAGGATGCCGCGAAGATAGTTCCATCACGCTCGCAGCCAGCGGAATAAAGAAACAGACCAGCGCCGCAATCCACACCACCAGGATGCTTGGCCCCGCGGCAGCAGCGGTCGCCGTCCAACGCACGCTCATCACCACGACCACATAAAACAACACCAGGTCGCGGAATCTGATACCTCGTTTGAGCGCAGGAACGGCGGTCATGTACGCCGGAGAATACCAGACCCGCACCCACCGGAAAAGCTAAATCTTACCGACTCGCCTGTCCCGAAATCCATTGACCAGATGGAGGCTGTCATTCTGAACGAACGGGGCCCCGAACGCTTTTCAGTTCGGGGGTGGTGAGTGAAGAATCTGCTTTGGTTCTTTACCCATTCTCCAAAGAACTTCAAAGACGGGACGCTAAATCCTTCAACACAGCCATCGCCGCATTGCGCCCGTTCACGCCAATCACGCTGCCCCCCGGATGCGTCGCCGCCCCGCACAGATACACATCTTTCATCGGAGTCCGCGCTGACAGCCGATCCGCCCACATATACTCGGGCAGGCACTCACCTTGAAAAATGTGCCCACCCGTCAGCCCCACTTTCTTTTCGATATCCGGCGGCCCCAGCACTTGCGCATCGATCACCGCGCTCTCGATATTCGAACAAAATCGCCCCAGCGACCGCATCGCCAACGCTCTCACCTCATCGCGTCGCTCATCCCAATTGCCCTCGGCAAATCGATACGGAACATACTGCGCAAACACGCTCATCGTATGCGTTCCTGAGGGCGCCACAGAATCATCGTGCACACTCTGAAAGTAAAGCTCGCACCATAACTGATCCGGCAACTCGCCCGCCCGTGCCCGCGCAAATCCATCCTTCCATTCCTGCTTCGTCAACGGCGCATTGATCTGCCCATAATGGTGCGCTTCCTTCGTTCCCGGCCGCGCCCAAAAGTCAGGCAACTCCCGCAAATGCACATTGAGCTTTACCGTGCAGCCTTCCATCGGAACCCGCTCCACACGCGCCTTCCAACCATCGTCAGCCGCCTTGCCCAGCAATCGCAGCGTCTGCCTCGGGTCCGCATTCGAAATCACCACCCGCGCCCCAATCCGTTCTCCACCTTCGAGCCGCACGCCTTCGCCCGGCACAATCTCCGCCACCGGCACGCCTGCCACCACCGTCGCTCCCGCCTCGCGCGCCGCGTCGCAAAAATAAAACGACACCATCCCCATGCCGCCGCGCACATAGCCCCACATGCCCGGCATCCCGCCCAACCGCCCCGACGCATGATGAAAACGAATCGACGCCGTGCCCTTATCGAACGGGCTCGCATTGGTCCCAATCACGCCTTGCCCGAGATACGCAATCTGCAGCCGCTCATCCTCGAGGTACTTCTCCACGAACTCCGCCATCGACCAATCGAACAGCACGCCTTTCGCCTCCGCATCATCGCCCAGCCGCTCTTCGATCTGCTCGCGTGTCGGCGCCTCGCCTAGCCACAAATCTCCCGCGCCTGCAGGCCGCAGCCGATCCCGCAGCCGCCGTATCACGTCCGACATCGCATGCCATCCCGCCACATCCCCCGGCGACAGCGCCCGCACCTCTGCCGCGCATCGCTCATCGTCGTCCCAAAGCTGAATGCTCGATCCATCGAGGAAGGGAACAAAGAGCCCATTCACTGCTGGAGTCCATTCAAACCCGCGTCGCGGCAGTTCCAACTCCTCCACCACCTGCGGATGCAGCAACCCGGCCAGATACGCGCACGGCGACATCCGCACCCCGGCGAACGGCTCCTCAATCGTGCATGCCCCGCCCACCCGCGCGCGACTCTCAATCACCAGCACCCGTTGCCCCGCCCGCGCCAGATAAGTCGCGCACGCCAGCCCATTGTGCCCCGCGCCCACAATGATCGCGTCCCATCGCCGCGCCGCCAGTTCGCTCACTGGCATCGCCAATCCAACTTCGCCCAGTACCTCAGCCGTAGGTGACCCCATATGCGTACTAAGTTAGCACTCCGCCATCTACCGCTCGCCCGCCCTCGCACATCTCTGCCTCGCCCGCCCGTCTCACCATCCGAAATATGCTGTGCCGTAGGTCACGTCCAGTCCTTACTACCCCAGCGCTATCATGAGTCCCGAAAAATTGAACCGCCGGAAATTCGCATGAACCGGCAAGGAGACTCTTGATGTCCAATTCGACTGAATTCAGCGCCATCCCTAGCAAAATCCTTGTTCCCATCGATTTCAGCGCGTCCTCTCACGCGGCGCTTGAAGCAGCCACGGAACTCGCCGAAAAGTTCCATGCCGAACTTTATCTCCTCAATGTCATCCCGGAGTTTCCGGTCGTCGCCCTCCCCGAAACCATCTCGGAAGCAGCGATCATTGAGGCCGCCAAAAAGGCCGCCGCCGAGCATTTCGAGGTCTCGAAAGCCGGTCTCGACGCCAAGAAAATCAAGTCCACCACCCTCATCGAAGTCGGCAGCGATGTCGCCGGCTCCATCCTCGACACCATTGATTCGAAGGGCATCGACCTGATCATCGTCTCCACCCACGGCCTCTCCGGCTGGTATCCGCAAGTCTTCGGATCGATCGCCGAAAAGCTCGTCAAGCTCGTCCAGTGCCCGCTCCTGCTCATCCGCACACCCAAGCCCGAGACCAGCGCCAAGGTCCCCTTCGGCCGCTCCATGGAATGGTGGTAGAAAAATCTGAGGCTGCAAACGATGCGTTTGCAGCCTCAATTTCAATTAGTAGCTGTTGTCTCGTCTCTGAAATTCACTACAAAACAGAAGCTGTCATTCTGGGTGAACGGGCCCCCGAACGCTTTTCAGTTCGGGGGTGGTGAGCGAAGAATCTGCTTTTGTTCTCTTGTGCGTTTTACAAAGAACTTTAGAGACAGGACACTTTGGTCTCGAATAAGCCTTCGGAAGCCTGAAGGAAACAGGCCTCGCCCATCACGCCGTCACGCGCCCCCTCAGCGCCATCGGCTTTTCCTGCGCCACCAGATAGCCATTCACCGCCTCCGCAGCCTTGCGCCCCTCGGCAATCGCCCACACCACCAGCGACTGACCCCGCCGCATATCCCCGGCCGCAAAAATCCCATCCACTGAGGACTTGTAGTCCTCAGTAGCCACGTTCCCGCGCCCATCGAGTGCCACACCCAGTCCTTCAATCATTCCCGAACGCACCGGCCCCGTAAATCCCATCGCCAGCAGCACCAGGTCCACATCCATCGAGAACTCCGACCCCGCAATCGCCTCGAACTTAGGGGGCGCTCCCACCCGCACGGCGTGCAGATTGCTCACCCGGCCCTCTGCATCCCCCTCAAATCGAACGCTGTTGATGCTCCAGTCGCGCAAGCCGCCCTCTTCATGCGAACTCTCCGTCCTCAACTGCAGCGGCCACAGCGGCCACGGCGTCGAGGTCGCCCGGGTCTCCGGCGCACGCGGCATAATCTCAAACTGGTGCACACTCTTCGCCCCTTGCCGCAAGCTCGTCCCCAGGCAATCGGCCCCCGTGTCACCGCCCCCGATAATCACCACCCGCTTGCCCGTCGCCGTGATCGCCAGGGTTTCATCGATCGCATCGCCCTCGCAACGCCGGTTCTGCTGCGGCAAAAACTCCATCGCAAAGTGAACGCCCTTCAACTCCCGCCCCGGAATCCGCAAATCCCGCGGCGTCTCCGAACCCCCGGCGAGCAAAATCGCATCGTAGTGGCCCGTCAGCGTCTCGACCGGCACATTCACGCCCACATGCGCGTTGGTCAAAAACGTCACGCCCTCGCCGCGCATCTGTTGAATCCGCCGGTCGAGCACATGCTTTTCCAGCTTGAAACTGGGAATTCCGTAGCGCAGCAATCCACCGATGCGGTCGTTCTTCTCATACACCGTCACCGAGTGTCCCGCGCGCCGCAACTGCTGGGCCGCCGCCAGCCCCGAAGGCCCGCTGCCCACCACCGCCACCCGCTTGCCCGTGTTGTGCTCCGGCGGTTCCGGCCTGATCCAGCCCTCATCCCACGCCCGATCCACGATGCTGCGTTCGATCACCTTGATTGACACCGCCGGTTGATCGATCCCCAGCACACACGCGGTCTCGCACGGCGCCGGACAGATGCGCCCCGTAAACTCCGGAAAATTATTCGTCGCATGCAAACGCCGCACTGCCGCTTCCCAGCGCCCGTTGTAGACGAGGTCATTCCAATCCGGAATCAGGTTGTTCACCGGGCATCCCGAATGACAAAACGGAACCCCGCAATCCATGCATCGCGCACCCTGCGCGCGCTGTTTCTCCTCGGCAAACGGTTCGTAAATCTCAAACCAATCCTTGACCCGTTCCTCCGCTTTGCGCCGCGCCGGTTGCTCCCGCTCAATCTCCAGAAATCCAGTGACCTTACCCATGCTTCACCTCTGCTGCCCCTACCAGAGGCGTCGAAGTTGTAGGAGACACATACGCCGTCTCCGTTCGCGCCACGCCCAGCACGCGTTTGTACTCATGCGGAAACACCTTGATGAATTGCGACCGCGCGCTTTCCCAATGTTCCAGGATCCACGCCGCTCGCGGACTTCCCGTCAAGTCGCGATGTCGCTCCAGCAACCCCCGCACCAGCGCCACGTCCTCGTCCATCGTCAGCGGTTCCAGGTCCACGCTCGCCTGGTTGCAACGCCGCGTCGTAAAGTCGCCCGCCTCGTCGTAGACATAAGCCAAACCGCCGCTCATGCCCGCCCCGAAGTTGCGTCCCGTCTGCCCAATCACCACCACCCGGCCATTGGTCATGTACTCGCAGCCGTGATCGCCCACGCCCTCAACCACCGCCGTCGCGCCCGAGTTGCGCACCGCGAACCGCTCTCCCGCGATGCCATTCAAGAAAGCTTCACCCGTCGTCGCTCCGTACAACACCACGTTGCCCACCAGGATGCTCTCTTCCGGCAAAAAGCTCGATGTCTTCGGCGGATAAGCGATAATCCGCCCGCCCGACAGCCCTTTCCCCACATAATCGTTCGAGTCGCCCTCTAACTCCAGCGTCACGCCGTTCGGAACAAATGCTCCAAAGCTCTGTCCCGCCGATCCCGCAAATTTGAAATGAATCGTCTCGTCCGGCAGTCCCGCCGATCCATAGCGCCGCGCAATCTCGCCGCCCAGCATCGCGCCCACGGTGCGATGCACATTGCGAATCGCAAAGCTCCCCGTCACTTTTTCTTTCCTCTCAAGCGCCGGCGCAGCCTTCGCAATCAACACATGATCGAGCGCCTGCTCTAGTCCATGATCCTGCTCCTTCACTCGCCTTCGCGCTACCCTCGACGGCAGTGTCGGCGAATGCAGAATGGAGGAAAGATTGATCCCCTTCGCCTTCCAGTGCGCGTCTGCGGTCGCTGCATCGAGCTTGTCTACACGGCCCACCATCTCATCGACCGTGCGAAATCCCAGCTTCGCCATGTGCGCGCGCACCTGTTCGGCAATAAAGAAAAAGAAATTCACCACGTGTTCTGGCTGCCCTTTAAACCGCGCCCGCAACACCGGGTCCTGCGTCGCAATCCCTACCGAGCATGTATTCAGATGGCACTTGCGCATCATGATGCAGCCCATTGAGATCAGCGGCATCGTCGCAAAGCCGAACTCCTCGGCCCCGAGCAGCGCCGCAATCACCACGTCGCGCCCCGTCTGCAGCTTCCCATCTGTCTGCACGCGAATGCGGCTCCGCAGATCGTTCAGCAGCAACACCTGCTGTGCCTCCGCCAACCCCAGCTCCCACGGCAGTCCCGCGTGCTTGATTGAACTCAGCGGCGACGCCCCCGTCCCCCCGTTATCGCCCGAGATCAGCACCACATCGGCATGAGCCTTTGAAACGCCCGCCGCCACCGTGCCCACGCCCGCCTCGGCCACCAGCTTCACCGCGATCCGTGCCTGCGGATTCACGTTCTTCAGGTCATAAATCAACTGCGCCAAATCTTCAATCGAATAGATGTCGTGATGCGGCGGCGGCGAAATCAACCCTACGCCCGCAATCGAATGCCGCGTCCGCGCAATGACTTCGTCCACCTTGTACCCCGGCAGTTGTCCGCCTTCGCCCGGCTTCGCGCCCTGCGCCATCTTGATTTGAATCTCGTCCGCGTTCACCAGGTAATTCGTAGTCACGCCAAAGCGGCCGCTCGCCACCTGCTTCACCGCGCTTCGTCGCAGGTCGCCATTTGCGTCGCGCTTAAATCGCTCTTCGTCCTCGCCGCCCTCGCCGGTATTCGACATCCCGCCCAGCCGGTTCATGGCGATCGCCAACGTCTCATGCGCCTCTTTGCTGATCGACCCAAAGCTCATCGCCCCGGTCGTGAACCGCTTCACAATTTCCTTCGCCGGCTCGACTTCCTCCATCGCCACCGGCTTGTCCGAGTACTTCAGCTTCAGCAACCCCCGCAGCGTGCACAGGTGCCGGCTCTGATCGTCCAGCAGGTCGGTGTACTCCTGAAACGTCGCCGGATTATTCTGCCGCACCGAATGTTGCAGCTTGCTGATCGTCAACGGATTCAGCAAGTGATACTCGCCGCCCGCGCGATACTGATACTGCCCGCCCACCACTAACTCAGTTTCCGAATCCGTCAGCGGTTGAAACGCATACGCATGCTTGATCTGTGCCTCTCGCGCCAGCACCTCCAGGCCCACGCCTTCAATCATCGAAGCCGTCCCCCGAAAATACGCATCGACCAGCGACCGGCTCAGCCCCACCGCCTCAAACACCTGCGCCCCGCGATAACTCTGCAGCGTGCTGATGCCCATCTTCGAAAATGTTTTGAGCAGCGCCTTGTTCACCGCCTTGATAAAGTTCTTCTCCGCCTGCTTGCCCGTCATTGAATGCGGCAACAGTCCCAGCCTCTTCAAATCGTGCAGCGTCTCAAACGCCAGGTACGGATTCACCGCGCTCGCCCCATAGCCGATCAGCAGCGCAAAATGCATCACCTCGCGCGGTTCGCCGCTCTCAATAATCAACGCCACCTGCGTCCGTGTCTCTTCCCGCACCAGCCGGTTATGCACCGCCGCCATCGCCAGCAAACTCGGAATCGGCGCATACGTCGCATCCACGCCGCGGTCCGACAAAATCAGCAGCGTATATCCCGATGCCACCGCGTGAGCCGCCCGCGCACTCAAATCCTCAAGACTATGCCGCAGTCCCTCCTCGCCATCTTCCGCGCGAAACAGCGTCGGCAGCGTCGTCGCCAGCAAATCGCCCGATGAAACCCGGCGCAATTTCTCCAAGTCCCGATTCGTCAAAATCGGATGCGGCAATTTCAGCGTGTGACAATTCTCCGGCATCTCATCCAGAATGTTCCGCTCGTTGCCGATGTAGCTGATCAGCGACATCACCATCTCTTCGCGTATCGGATCGATCGGCGGGTTCGTCACCTGCGCAAACAATTGCTTGAAGTAGTTAAACAGCGGCTGCGGTCGATCCGACAAACACGCCAGCGGCACATCCGTGCCCATCGAACCAATCGGCTCCGCGCCCGTCGCGCCCATCGGCCCCAGCAGCACGCGCAAATCTTCTTCGCTATAACCAAACGCACGCTGCCGCCGTAGCAGCGTCTCGGGATTCGATGCAATCACCCGCGCCGGTTCCGGCAGTTGATCGAGCGTTACCTGCTGTTGCGCGAGCCACTCCCCGTAAGGCTGCCGCCCCGCCAACTGCTTCTTGATCTCCGCATCCGACACGATCCGCTTCTCGACCGTGTCCACCAGGAACATGCGTCCCGGTTGCAGCCGACCCTTCTTGCGAATCTCCTCTGCCGGCACATCGAGCACCCCGGCTTCAGAAGCCAGCACCACCAAATCGTCCTTGGTTACGATGTAGCGTCCCGGCCGCAATCCATTCCGATCAAGAGTGGCCCCGATCACGCGCCCATCCGTGAACGCAATCGCCGCCGGCCCGTCCCACGGCTCCATCAGCGAAGCGTGATACTCATAAAACGCGCGCTTGTCCTCATCCATGTCGGGATTTCCGGACCACGCCTCAGGGATCAACATCGCCATCACATGCGGCAGCGAACGCCCCGATTGATACAAAAACTCAACCGCATTATCGAGCGACGACGAGTCGCTGCCTCCCGGCACAATCACCGGATACAACTTGTCGATCTGGTCTCCATAGAGCGGGCTTTTCATGATCGATTGCCGCGCCTTCAGCCAACTCACGTTGCCGCGAATCGTGTTGATCTCGCCGTTATGCGCCACGTAGCGATACGGATGCGCCAGCTTCCAGCTCGGAAATGTGTTCGTCGAAAATCGCTGATGCACCAACGCCAGCGCGCTTGTCACCAGCGGATCGGCCAGCTCGAAATAAAATTTCTCAATCTGCGGAGCAAGCATCAGCCCCTTGTAAATAATCGTCCGGCACGAAAATGAAGGAACGTAAAAATCGTCCTTGCCTTCAATCTCTGAAGCCTCAATCTCGTTCTCCGTGCGCCGCCTGATCTTATACAACAGCCGCTCGAAACTCTCCTCATCCAGCCCCTCCGGCCGCGAAACAAATAGCTGTTCGATGTACGGCTGCGACGCCCGCGCCTCGCGCCCAACAGCATCGCCATTCACCGGCGTGTCGCGCCAGCCAATCACAGGCGCGCCTTCTTCCTGCGCGATGCGCTCAATCACGCCCTCGCATTGCAACCGGCTGTGCTTGTCGACAGGCAAGAACACCATGGCCACGCCATACTCGCCGGCCGCCGGCAACTGCATCCCAAGCTCGCCGCACTCCCGCGCAAAAAACACATGCGGAATCTGAATCAGAATTCCCGCGCCATCGCCCGTCTCCGGGTCACATCCCGCCGCCCCGCGGTGCGCCAGGTTCAGCAGCACCTCAAGCCCCTTGCGGATAATGTCGTGGCTCTTCACGCCGCGGATGCTGGCTACAAAGCCCATTCCGCACGCGTCGTGTTCTTGCTGTGGATGATAAAGTCCCTGCGCTAGAGGGACACGAGGAGCGCGATCAGATTTGTGCATGGCTTCCTTCGTGGTGATCCAGAGTCGGCGGCTTAGATCCCGGTCCGCCGGAAATAAGGTCGTACAGCAGTTCTCGCGATCCTCCCGAGACCTGCAAAGACAGCTTGCCCGCGCCTGATGGCGGTGCCAGGGCCGCAATTAATACTAGTGCGGAACTCTCTAATATAAATGAAAAACAAATAAAGGCCGAGTGAGCCACGACACATCGCCGCTTTGCCGCGCTGCAAGAGACTCTGCCGACCCACGGGGGATGAAACTGGAGTTCACCCCATCAGTTCGGGTGCCCCATCCATCGGACGTCTTTGTTTTTGTCCGATGGGTGGGATGCCACAGATCTCAATGAGGACGTCTTCGTTTCGTTGAGAATTCACAACTTTGTTTCTCGCTGGGCGCCGAGGGAACGCCTCTCTACGCTTTTCATCGATTTCAATTTCCGTAATTACATGCGCGAATCCTTGCCCCCCTACAACCGGCAAATCAACAACTCCCTCTCATAAATCATCTCCGGCGGCAAATGATCGTGCAGTTCAATGAACAGCCCCTCATGCGCCATCACCTCTTGCCGCCACACCTTGGGGTCTACTTCCATCAGCCGGTCAAAATCCTCGCGCGCAAAATCGAGCCCGTTCCAATCAATATCCTCATACCGCGGAACCCACCCAATCGGCGTCTCCCGTCCATGCCCGCGCCCCTGCACGCGCTCCACAATCCACTTCAACACCCGCATGTTTTCGCTAAATCCTGGCCACAAAAATCTGCCCTTATCGTCCTTGCGAAACCAGTTCACGTGAAACACCCGCGGCGTCATCGCCAGCCCGCGCTGCATCTTGATCCAGTGCCGAATATAGTCGCCCATGTGGTACCCGCAAAACGGCAGCATCGCCATCGGATCGCGTCGCACCGTCCCTACCGTCCCGACCGCCGCCGCCGTCGTCTCCGATCCCATCGTCGCGCCCACATACACCCCGCTGCTCCAATTGAACGCCTGGTACACCAGCGGCAATGTCGTCGACCTCCGCCCGCCAAACACGATCGCGCTGATCGGCACTCCCTCCGGCGACTCCCACTCCCGATCCATCGTCGCGCACTGCGAAGCCGGCGCCGTAAACCTTCCATTCGGATGCGCCGCCGTCCGTCCCGTCTCCTTGCCAATAGCCGCTGTCCACCGCTCTCCGCGCCAATCCAGGCACTCCGCGGGTGGCGCGTCCGTCATCCCTTCCCACCACACCCCGCCCTCCGGCGTCAGCGCCACGTTTGTGAAAATCGTATTGCGCTTGAGCGTCGCCATCGCCGTCGGATTGGTCTTCACGCTGGTCCCCGGAGCCACCCCAAAAAATCCCGCTTCAGGATTAATCGCTCTCAAATTTCCGCTCGCATCCGGCCGAATCCACGCAATGTCATCGCCCACCGTCGACACCTTCCACCCGCCCATGCTCTTCGGAGGAATCAACATCGCGAAATTCGTCTTCCCGCAGGCCGACGGAAACGCCGCCGCCACATACGTCTTCTCGCCTTCCGGGCTCTCCACGCCCAAAATCAGCATGTGCTCCGCCATCCAGCCTTCATCGCGCGCAATGTTCGACGCAATCCTGAGAGCAAAACACTTCTTGCTCAGAAGCGCATTGCCCCCATACCCCGATCCAAATGACCAGATCTCGCGCGTCTCTGGAAAATGCGCAATGTACTTCGTCTCATT
>Ga0302140_10004197_pt1 | contig 18323 bp, 14 predicted proteins | sample I_Bog_E1_1_FD_202095 | JGI IMG/M metagenome (GOLD analysis project Ga0302140, IMG submission 202095) | Peat permafrost microbial communities from Stordalen Mire near Abisko, Sweden - I_Bog_E1_1 | ecosystem: Environmental > Terrestrial > Soil > Wetlands > Peat | place: Sweden: Abisko, Stordalen... | reverse complement strand
TCTGGATCATCCGTTTTATTCATCCAGCGTCACCTTTCAATCTTCTGGAATACTCGTCCAGCAAAAACGCCGCCGCCCTTTCCCAGGTTTGGTTCTTGACCAGTTCCAGGCCGCGCGCGGCCATGGAGCGAAGTTCGTCTTTCGTCGACGCAGCTTTGACGATTGCAGCGGCAATTTCCTTGGGGTCGCCTTCGCACACGATCCCCGCTTCGTTTCCTGCCAGCATACCTCCTGCGTTGGTTCCTCTGGTGACCAGGATGGGGACTCCGCACGCCATAGCATCGAGAACCGCGAGCGGAAATCCCTCGAATCGGGATGTCAGCACGAACAAGTCTGCACTTGCCAGGGCAGAATACTTTTCGTGAGGATCGTAGAGAGGCCCGACGAGAACCGCATGGCCCTTCAGATTTAACTTTTCTATGAGCTTGGGAATCTCTGACTTATATCTCCTTTTTTCGGGCCCGACAAGAAACAGGACGATGTTAGTAACTTGTGTGCGCGCGAGCGCAACCGCTTCCAGCAGGTGGTCGATGCCTTTATGCCAGGGGTCAAGTCGTCCCAGAAAGATCAATTTAAAAGAATTACGATGCTCCGGAAACCTCCTTGCAAGCCAGGCAGGCTCCAACCCGGAGGGTATCGCATCGGCGCTAAAGCCCTGCTCGGCAACGACGATTGGAGCCGTTACGCCAAAGTCTTGCGCATCTTTGGTCTCGTCTTGCGTATGGATATGCACAAAGAGTGACTTATTGACCAATGGCAGTCCAAAAAGAAGCTTGAACCCCCATTTGCGAAGCCGTTGCTTCTGCATGATTCCAGGGGAGAAGGCCCCGTGTGAGGCAACAACGTAGGGTATCCGTCTTTTGCGCAGGGCAGCCGCTAACACCGCTACCGTAGGATTCCAAACTCCATGCAGGTGCGCTATATCGATCTCGAGGACTCCGCTGTCGATGTCCCGCATTAATTGCTTATCAATCGCAAATCCAGCGCGAGTTGGTGAAGCATATTCAAGAATGTCGAAGCCCGCACTCTCGACATTCTTGTAGTCGCGCTTTTCCGGCAACACCACCACGGAAACCTGGTGTCCTACCTTGGCCTGCTCCAGCGCAAGCCAGTAAATCACATTCACCGACCCAACTTTGGCAGCTGCCGGATTGATCCTCCCGCCTGAAAAGTGAACGATGTGCATTTCCTGCGCCCTCATGTAAATCGTAGCCGTGTCGATGAACTTCGTTACACCCGGATGCAACGGCGCTCTCCCACAGGTCCTGGACTTGGGATCATCTTGTTTGCTGCGTGGGCTTGACCACTCGAAAGGCCAGGACGAGATTGGTCGAGCAGAGGGCTCTGCGGGTGCGTGGAGTAAAGAGAAAGTTCAGCGCGAGGTTCATCGCGTACTTGATGGGAACCGCAATCACGCGATAGACAAAATGGGCGCCCCCGCCCCCCAGGATGGGCTGAGCCTCTGCGCCAAGGTAGACGATTGTCACGCCCAGCTTCTTTGCAAAATATCTGGCCTTCGAGCTCCCGATCGTCGTCAAATGGGTGGGATCGGCGTGTTGAATAAACCTGCCAAATGGACTGTCCCCGTTCGGGAATCGGGCGATAAACACGCCACCATCCTTCAGCACCCGTTGTATCTCCTGTAGAAATGGAAACAGTGCCTCTTGCGGCAGGTGCTCCAGAACATCGAAAGCGGCCACAAGATCGTATTGATCCGCGGGAAAGGGCTCCAGGCTTTCCGTATGTACCACATGAAATCCCTTTTGCCTTGCGCTATCGAGCAATCCGTTATTGACTTCTGTCCCATGCATCTCCCACTGCCGCTTCTTTCCATAGGCAAGGAATTTGCCATTGCCGAATCCTATCTCCAGCACGCGGCTTTGAGGCGCAAGAGCAGTCTTCGATTTCCGTAGCTGAGCCGAGATGTCAACTTCCTCTTGCCTGCTCAGAACGCCGAATGTCTCTGCGCCCCAGCCTTTCCATTGCAGATACTCATTCCCGTAACCCGCACCGATTGCGTGTTCGGACTCGGCCGATTGCGGCGTAGCTTGATGATCGTCAATCACGGCGTTTCTCCGCTAAGTCAGTTGTGCCCGATGTTTGTCTCGAACGCGACTGCTGGATGAGATTCTTGATGTGGGTTGATCCACTGAAAGGCCTATATTGCAAGGGCGAGAGATTTCAGATTCATCACTCGGAATTGAAGTGTGTGTTTACGTGGCGGTGGTGGCGTTGGTACCGATGTAGCCGGCCAGAAGATACCTCCATGCGTCGCGATCCCGCATGGATCTCGCATCTCGCGGGCCCTGATCTCGGCACAGATGCCAACTCAGGGTGTCCGCCACATAGAGGGCCATGTAACTGTGGATCAAGCTCTCTTCAATCGTCGCACCTGCAAAGTATTCACGCAGCCTTCCATTGGTCGGAGTGGAGCCAAGAAGATCCCGTGCGATGTCTTTTGGCCGGGCCTCATGGATTAATGCTGCGCGTTGGATAGCGAAGTGAAACAGGTCGAAACCGAGCGGCGCGTGACTGTCCGCGTATTCCCAATCCAGAACAAACAGCTCGCGTCCCCTTCGCAGAAGATTCCAGGGCGCGAAGTCGCCGTGCCTCATTCCGAAGCACACTGCTGTCTTTCCAAAGCTCGCCGCACAAACGTCCAAAGCCCATCTCACAAGGTCCGCATCGTAGGCAGAACCCATTTCATCCAATGTCCTGACGCGGTCCTGAATACTTTTCCACCAAACGCTCTCTTGCAAACGTGCCTCGGCACGGTCGACCAGGCTCAGTTCGCCGAGGAACCGCAAGTGACTGGCCGTAAGATCCCGTGATGGTGTCCAGTCCTCGCTCCCCGGACCGGACTGCAAAAGAAGAAAGTAGCCGTTCCAGCGCTCGGCAACCAGCGCGCGCGGCACGCTCGAGTTCGTAAAACTGCAGCCGGAAAGTTTCTGCAAGGCCTGCGCTTCATTTTGAACAATTCTTGTCGTCTCTTCGTTCCAGCCGATTTTCGCGTATGCCAGTGCGCGACCCTCTCTGTCCATCACTTGGAAAAGAGGCTTCTGATGAGCACTCGGCGTGCCCAGCGACACACCGAGCAAGACCTCGCTTTTGCCAAGCGCCGCGGCGAGATACCGCTCCAGCGAGAGTCTGCCAGACAATGATTCCTGCGCTGTGCCGTCATCGTGGACGAAGACCCGTTGCCGCAAGAGCGGCTGCGCCAGGCCAATCCGCAGGCTCTTCGCCAAAGCCCATTTGTACGCTCGTGCCAGGGGCTTGTGTGCGCTGTATGCGCGCAGTGAATTCGCCGCGCTCTTCCGGGACCCCAGCGGAATCAGAAAACGTGGTGCGGATAAGCTGGGCACAACCGCAAACTCCGTCCCGCGCCTGTTCGAAGAACCCCCGGCTTTGAACGCCGTTAAATGAATTCCCTTGGCATTGCCCGTCAGCATTTCCAGCACAGAGTCAAGCATTCGCCTGCGCGCAACCGATCCCCGAGAGCTACTTCCAGGATCCTGCGTGTTCTCGTTGAGATAACTTGCAATGCGTCGCGCTACAGCCGCCGGTGGCGAGTCGATGCGCACAACCGCATCCACCTGCTCCTCCGCCAGCAGCTTGAACCAGGCCGCGAACTGCCTCCGCAACTCCGCTCCGCTTAGCTCGGCCTTTCTCGCGAGAATCCTGGCAGGCGAGTCATAGAGCAGGATGACTTCATCCGGCCTCGGCGCCAGCTTCCAAAGCAACCCCGTGCCCCGCGTGGACCTCAGCGCAAATCGCACTGGGTCGACGCGCATATCGAGCGCGCATCGATCGTATAAGACGACCTTGCCTTCGCGCTTTTCCGGATTGTCCTGGACAAAGTGTCCAACAATGAAATCTATTCCGTAGTATGCGAGCCTCAAGAACTGAAACCGGCCCGGGCTCCGGCGGGGAGGCCCTCCGAATTTGGACTCGTCATAATCCTTGGCCGCAAAGCGGCCCAGCGGAGGAAGTACACGGGGTCTCCAATGGCGGAGGTTGCTGCTCACCAGGCTTCCATTTGAGACGAGTTGTTTGCGTAATTCATCAATGGTTGTGGATTTGCCCGTTCCATCGGGGCCAACGATAGCGACGATCGCGCTTTCGCAGTGGCTCTGAGGCTTTGGCCCAGGCGTTCCGCCGTCGATCGCGTTTGGTATTGCTTCCACGTCATTCCTCTGGAACTTGGCAAGAGAATCTCGGCCCTTTGGCCTTCCCACAGCGGAATGGCTTGGCCTGTCGAGGACCGCCATCCTTCCCAGGACTGGCTTGTCAGCAAACGCGAGCATACAGCCTGCAATACGCCGCAAGCACTGCTTCTTCTGAGAATCGATCGTTGAGGCCCTGCGCGGTCAGGGGCTGCTCAAGCGCGGCTTCCATTGCGGTCGCAAGATGCTCCACGGCATCCCCCTCCAGGGAAAAATAGGCCGCTTGTTCTCCCGCAATATCCCTCAGGATTGCGATATCGGAACAGAGAACCTTGGCATGGTGCAAGAGCGCCTCGGCAACCGGGAGACAATAGCCTTCAATGCTGGAACTTGCCGCGAAGAGCTTGCAGTGCTTGTAGAGCCAGCTCAGCTCTACGTCGCCGATGGAGTGCCAGAAGAGCGTTCTCTCTTGCACATCCAGCGACTTCGCAAGCGTAGCTAACCGTTCTGTCTCCGGTCCTCTTGCACCCACGATCAGCAGGTGACAGTTTGTTCTTCCCGATTTCAGCAGCCGCGCATAGGCACGAATGAGAATGTCCAGATTCTTGTTCTTTCTATGCTGCGCCACGGAGAGGATAAAGGAAAGGCCGTTTAGTCTCTCTGCAATTCCGGCAGGCTCAGGCCCGGAGTTCGATACCTTGACATAGTTACCGGTCACCTCCACGGCTGCGCGGCGCGCGGCGCCTGGGAAAATCTCTTGCAAGCGGGACTTCGTCGTATTCGAGACACAAGCTATCCCGTCAACGCTGCCGAGACACTGCCGCAGGATGACGCGATTGACAAGGTAATTCGGGAATCCGAAGTTAGCCGGCAAGTCATACGGATACAAGTCATGTAAGGTGACAACCACCGGGCAGGCAAACGAACTCCTGAATACAGGAGCCGGAAAAGAATAGTGGACAAGACTCGGCGAGAACTTCCTGGACAGTTGCGGAACCTCGGTGGCAAACCACCGGTTGCGCGATAGCGAGTTGTTCTGGATGTTTGCGGTGACCAGTTCAACCTTGTTTGCAGCAGGGCCCAGGAGCGAACGATACATCTCCTCCTGCCATGCGCCCACCGCAAGCACAAGGTGTTCTGCGACGCGGCCTCTTACCAGGGCGCTTGCATGATTGGCGGCTACGCGACAGATGCCAGTAGGGCCCGTGTCCCGTCCCAGTCCATTTAGAAGGATACGAATTGCTATTCTCCAATGCTGCGGCGCTGCCTGTCACGATAAAAGGGAGATGTCCCGAGGTACGGGAGGAGGGTCCTTGACTCCCGGAGCAACTCTCCGCGCACTCGGCCGATTGCACGAAGGACCCGGGCTGGACAATCAGGTGTCCCTTGCTGCGGGTTCAAGAGCGATTCGGGAGCCCAGGAAAACGCGGCGCTGTTTTCATCGTCAACGCCAACCCCGCATCTCCGGAGCTGCAAGCGGGAATCACCGGATCGAATGTCCTGATCGGCCAGGCTTCTCATCCGCCTGCCCCCGTCGAACATAGGCGCGCATAAGCGTGGTAATTGTTGGTCGGCCATTGAATTACCGCAGCGTGTAAATCGTCGACGTGGCCGCGGCATTCAGTTCCGATTGAATCATGCTGAATGACGCTTTGAATCCGCTTATCGGCACAAATACGATGTCCTCCGCATGGAGGACCACCGGGACAGCTTCGCCCTTGGCAACCTTGTCATACAGGGTTGAAATCTCCAGCAAGGTCCCGTCCGGCCCTTTGCGGATAACTCGGGTCTTATTCGTTGATGCTTCTGGCGTCGTTCCCATGGCAAGCGCAACGGCCTCGGCTACGTTCAATTCCCCTTCCTCCTGCATCACGTAGCCGCCTGGCCGGTTGACAGCGCCCAGCACGTACACAATCCCAGCTTTCTTGACCGTCACGCTGTCTCCGGGATTGATGTCAACGCTCATGGCGGTTTGATCGTTCATCCCGCCTCGGGCATGAATCGTCTCCGTCGTTCCATCCGGCTGATTGGCTCTGTGCAGAATAATCTCGTTTCCGGCAAGAGCGGTCATGCCGCCAGATAGCGCAAGAATGTCCTTCAGCTTGCGCGTCGTCAGAATCGGGTAACGCCCCGGAGCAGCCACTTCGCCAAGAACGACTACATTCTCTGCGTTGTACTCATCGATGTTCACGACCACGTGCGCGGTCTTTAATATCTCCCCGGAAACCAGCTTGGCGCTGACTGCGGCTTCGGCCTCTGACAATGTGAGCGAGGCTAGAGCGACCTTTCCACCCAGAGGGATGGTGATCTCGCCCGAGTTATCGAGGCGGTAACTGCCATCGAGGTCAGGCTCTTCGAAGACATGAAGATCGATCATACTTCCCGGCGAAAGCTTGAGGTTTGCAATCCCCTCGGGGGCGACCGACTCCGCACTTCCTGCGCCAGCGTGCGCCCCGGATACCGCGCCGCGTTGGCTCATCTGCGTCGATGGCTGCGGTGCATTGGCGGCTCCCTGCTGCGATTGCGCCAGCGCTGCAGGTGCTATGACGAAGAGGAGACATAGAACGATCTGTTGCTTCCGCACCTCATAGCTCGAAGAGAACTTAGGGCTTCTTTTGTTCATTGGACTCCTCCCCGTAATACTTTCCGCCGTAATATCCATACGCATAATAGTATTCAGACGACTTGGTGTTCACCATGTTGAGCACCACGCCCAATACCTTGGCTTGGTGCCGGCGCAGATTCCGAAGCGTTCGCAGCAGGGCCGTGCGCGTGGATCTGCCGGCACATGCCACCACGACGACGCCATCGACAGACCCCGAAATGATGCTGGAGTCTGAAACCATCAGGGCCGGCGGGCTATCGATGATCACTACGTCATACTGTTCTGTAGCATCGGCCATCAGTTTTTCAAATGGTGGCGCCGTCAGAAGTTCCGCCGGATTCGGTGGAAGCGGCCCCGCGCCGAGAAAGTACAGATTCTTCACACCCGGAACCGGAAGCACAAGGCTGGCGAGGTCAGCCGACGACGTCAAAAGGCTGCTGAGCCCCTTGGCCGGTCGAATTCCCGTTCGCTTGTGCAGAGACGGCTTACGCATGTCGGCGTCGAGCAGCAAGACACGCTTATTCAGCAAAGCAAAGCCGGCCGCGAGGTTGTAGCATGTGGTGCTTTTTCCGTCACCGGGCAATGGACTGGTGACGAGGAGCCGACGCGGCGGCGACCCGGCCCGCGACAACTGAATCGTCGTGCGCAGTTCCCGATACGCCTCTCCAGCCTCGGAATTGCGCTGGCCCATCACTCCGCCTTGCTGCTGAGCCCCCTCGCCCGTTCCCGGTTCGGGGCGAGCCTGTTTCCCCGTCACCGATGGTTCAAACTTGGGGATAACTCCGATGACGGGTGTGTGCGTCAGGCCTTCGACTTCAAGACTCGTTGAGATCGTCTCATCGAGACTTTCCCTGAGGAAGGCCAGCATGACACCTAGAACAAGTCCGACCAATAGGCTGCCTACAATGTTCAGGCCCCATTTGGGGAAGGTAGGGGTCGCCGGTCGGTACGCCTCGCTAATAACCAAAACGTTGGAGGATTGTGTCTCCTCTGCTAACTTGGACTCCTCCAATTTGGTATACAGATCTTCGTACAGCGCGCGTGACGAATCCGCCTCCTGCTGCAAGATTGCCAGTCGAACTCCCGAATCGTTAATCTCGCCAGCCTGGTGTTCAAGGCTTTCAACTTCCTTTCTCGCGTCGTCTTCTGTCGCCTGAGCGATCTGCAACGACGTCTTTACAGAGGAAAGAGCCCTGGCAGTCTCATTCGTGATTTCTGTATCGAGATAGTCGATCTGGTTGTGCAGGTCGATGACATGCGGGTTCTTGGCTCCGTAGGTTTGAAAGGCTGCGGCAAGTTGTTGCTTCAGGGCAATCTGCTGCTGATGCAGAGCGACCAGGCCGGTAAGCACACTCGACGATTGACTGCCGCCGCTGCCACTTCCGCCGTTGGACCCTGCTGTGCTTTGACCGCTCGGGGAAGCTGCGCTCGTGGCAAGAGACGTCGAAGCAAACGCATCGATCGCCGCTGGATCTCCAGTCTTCAGAACCCGATAAGTAGCTTCCTGTGAGATTCTGGCTCCCTGCGCCTGCACAAGGGCGAAGTTAAGTGCAAGCAGCCGATCCAGAAGCGTGCTATGAAGTTGTGCTCCCCCTGAAGACGCCCCTCCGCCTCCTCCGCCTCCGCCTCCGCTTCCTGTCGATGGAACGACAATGAACCCACTTCGCTTTTGGAATTCAACCAGGTTCTTCTGCGCAGTCTCAACCTGCTGCCTAAGTTGTTCAAGCTGGTTTTGCATCCACTCGGTTGACTCTGACGTTGATGCATTTCTCCGTTTCAGCGTATCTGTAATGTACTGTTTGACGATGGCATTCGCGACATCCGCCGCGAACCCCGCATCTTTATCTTTAAACGTTATCTGGAGCAGCCGCGTTCCCGAAATTTCTTCCACATTAAGATGATTCTCGAAGCTGCCCAGCAGAATTTCCCTCGTCCTCGGCTGATCGCGGAGCGAAGTTCCCGGGGCCTTGTCCTGCTCCTTGCCGCCCAAAAACGACGAGTCGGCGGGAGCCTTCAAATCGCCGGAACGGATGCGCTCAAGCACTTCTACACCCAGCGCCGGATCTTGAAAGACAGATTTCGCGGTCTTCAAGTCAACCTTGAGGTCGTCCGATCCGGTCAACGAACTCGCGACCTCGCCGAGTTGGCCGCTTAGTTCACCCTGATCCTGCTTAAGCTCGATGGTCGATGTAGCTTCGTACTTGACAGGCAGGATAATGGAAGCCAGCACGGCCACCAGCACAATTACGGAGGCTATGAAAAGGATGAAACGATAACGAGAGCGAAGAACCCTGATTGCCTGGCGAAGAGACAGGTCTTGGCTCTCAAGACCATCGTCAATCGAAGGATGATCCGGCTCCAATGAAGAGGGCATATCTGGTTTAGTCGTGGACATTGCGGCTGAACTGACTCCTGTCTGGAAACTAGGCATTCACCTGTTGGAAAGAAAAGAATCAAGTACACAGTATTTTCAGTATGTGCGCCTGAATTCTAAGGTATCACATACCGATCGGCCCAAGAGCGGCCGCCGGCTCATGTTCAATTACTTTTGAGACTCCGTGGAAGCACGCATCCGATAACTTCCGTCAGCGATTTCGAGTGCGGCTCGAATGATCGCCATGCTCTGGCTTCGCCCCATCCGAAGTGGCCAATGTATGGCATGACTCACGCCATAGCTTCCGTTAGGATTGATGATGGATCTTCCTGCAAATTGGCGCTGCAAATATGACATCAGTGCCTTCATTCCATCCGGGGAGTGCTGGTGCCTGAGTTACAAACAGAACCCCAAATCTGCACGAGTCCGGCTACACGCCCTTGATGGCGAAGGCCAATGTGTGGAGCAGGATTGCGAGATCCATGAAGAACCCCCTGTTCCGGATGTAATAGAGGTCGTACTGTGGATTCTCATGAATTAGAAAAGCGCGATCGGCACTTAGCTGCCACAGTCCGGTGATCCCCGGCAGAACCGACAGCCGCAACCGCTCGCGCGGGCCGTACATCTTGACAATGAAAGGCATTTCAGGCCGGGGGCCCACCAGCGACATATCGCCCTTTATAACATTCAGAATCTGCGGTAACTCATCGAGGCTGATCTTTCGCAGGATTCGGCCCACCCGCGTGATTCTCCAGTCGCCGACCGAAGTTGGAGAAAACTGATAAGTGGGGGCGTCGATGCGCATGGTCCGGAACTTGTAAATCTCGAACAGCCGGCCATTCTTTCCCACCCGCTGCTGCTTGAAGATAATGGGGCCCTCCGAGTCAAGGCGGACCGCCAGCGCCAGTAATGCAAATAGAGGCGAAAGAAATACCAGGGCTGTCGCGCTCACCAGCAGGTCGAGCGTGCGCTTGGCCATTTCGTACAGGTGCATGGTCTCCGGCGGACTCACCGTGGCAAGCATGATGCCATCGATGTCTACATAATTGACCCAGGCATCCTCGTAAATCGTCTGGCTGGGGACAAACGCCAGCATGACTCCCGCCTTCTTTGCTTCCGCGGCAATGGCATAAAGCTTATCTTGGCCCAGCGAAGGAATTGCCACCACGATCATATCGGCGTCGCAGCTCTTGATCAGCTCCGCCGTGACGGGGCCATGGATCACCTCCGCGGATTGATCGCGGTGATAGCTGAGCGCGAAGATCGTTCTCCCCACCTGCTTCTGATCGTCGTCCACGAAGACCGTCGGGTTGATTCCCAGCTTCCTCGATCGCAACAGCACAGAGAGCACGCGCTTGCCGGTGAACCCGGAGCCGTAAATGATCGCTCTGCGCACGCCGCGTCCGCGCATGTGCAAACGGCGAACGATGGAGAAAAGGAGCTGCTTCTCGCAGACAACGGCCATCGGCACGAGCAGCACGCCCAGGAAAAGTACCCAGCGGGAGATCAGGTGAGCCGAAAAAATGGCCGCGGGGAGGAGTATCAAAAAGGCCTGCACCGATACGCGCAGGGTCCGCTCTGTTTCGCTCACCCGAAGCATTCCGGAACCTTTTCGATAGACCCCTTCCCGATCCAGAAGAATGACGAAAAGCAACGCGAAAACCAGTACAGCCTCAAGGATGACCGTGGGTGAATAGACGATGTCTCTCCCCAGGCCCAGGAAGTGATACAGGCGGTATGCGCCAACCAGGCCAACGGCCGCGGCAATGAAATCGCCCAGGACCTCCGCGGCGGTGGCAAGATGCTCAAATCGAATTTGAAAAAAGAGCCGGTCTGCGTGGGCATTGCTGGCCGAGGTTTCCAGGCTTTCAAACTCCGCGAAGTACGGCTTGTCTGTGTTTGTACTCATGGCAATTCTCCCTGGATGGCCCGGTCGACTGTATGCCGGTAGTTAGTGCATTTCAGGAGGGGCGCGCTACAGTCATCTGGGGAACGGGAACCGACAGGCCAGATTGGGCTGCTGTATGTTGGACCGGATCGAACCTCAAGCTTTGGCTTGATCGTAAGTGTGACTGCTCATCGCGGACTCCGGGATTGTAATCCGGTATCAGGCGTTTCAGGAGCGGCATTAGACGGGTTGCATCGCGGGTCTCGCAAACTTGTCGAAACCGGCGCAGATAGTCTTTGACTTGCGCCTTGCCGGCATGCACCGGTTGAATGGACCTTTGAATTCTGGGGTGCGCGGTGGAAGTCAGATGCTCAGCTTGCAGGTTCAGTTCTTCGAATAACTTCTCTCCCGGACGCACTCCCGGAAACTCGACCTTGATGTCCCGCTCAGGTTGCAAGCCGGATTGACTTATGAGACTCCAGGCAAGATCCACGATCTCTACCGGCTCCCCCATGTCGAGAACCAAAATATCTCCGCCCTTGCCATAGGCAAGAGCTTCCAATAGAAATGGGCCTGCCTCGGTCGCCGTCATGAAATAGCGTCTCATCTCGGGATGGGTTACGGTTACCGGACCACCTGCCGCAATCTGATCCTTGAAGATGGAGACGACGCTCCCACTGCTTCCGATTACATTGCCAAAACGTACCGCGATAAATTCCGTGCCGGTCTTCTTCTGCAGCGCACCAACAACAACCTCCGCGACTCGCTTGGTCGCGCCCATGATGCTGGCCGACCGTACCACCTTGTCGGTGGAAATTAACACAAAGTATTCCACTCCATGGGTGGATGCGGCAAGCGCAATCTGCCACGTGCCGAAGATGTTGCTTTCAACCGCGGCAAATACCTGACTCTCCATCATCGGAACATGCTTATAGGCGGCAGCATGAAAGACAACCGAAGGCCGATATTCGCGCATCACCCCGTTTACATCCGCGAACCGGGTTATATCTCCTATCTGAGTTGCAAAGTCCAGGCCCGGAAAGCTCACCGCCAACTCTCGCTCCAGGTGGAATAACGGTGTCTCCGCCTGGTCGAAGCCCACCAGGGTCCTCGGCCGAAGCTCGGCGATCTGGTGGCACAGTTCCGACCCGATGGACCCCGCGGCGCCAGTCACCATGACCACCTTGTCCTCAATCAGTGCGCGGACACGCTCGCGATCGAAATAAGAGTGCGCTCTCCCCGCCAAATCGCCCGGCGCTGCGCCTTGAGTCTGATTGCCCGGCTTGTGGCCGGGCATAGCTTTTCCTGTCTGGTTACGGATCTGCCGCATCAGTCGGCACTCGCTTCGCGCAACGCGTTGCCTGCGGGTTGCTGGGCAACCGGTGGCCTTGGCTGTTCTCCATGGTCAATGAACGCAAAGCTCGCATAGGCTTCAAACATCCGTTCCGGGCCCAGTTCCTTGCCCAGAAACACCCGCTGCAGAGAATTGTGGCTGATCACAATACCGACCAGGGTAAGGACGACGGTCTTCGCGTTCGTGCAGCGCAATTCACCATTCTTGATCCACGGCTCAAGATACCGGGCAACCACCTCGATCAATTCTCCCAGGTGACGGCGAACCAGCGGGTCGAAGTTTTCGTTCAGCTCCAGGGCGCTGTATTGCAGCAACCGCAGAATCTCCGGTTTGTGCATCAGTGTCTTCGTCAGCAGTTCGAAGGCGCGCACAAGCGCTGTCCGTCCATCGGAAGCCTCGGCAATCCGGGCGAGCAGATCGCCGCGGAAGCGCAGCTGCTGCAACTCCGCCTCAAGCACTGCCAGATAGAGGTCATACTTGCGCGGATAATGCCGGTATACCGTGACCTCATTCACCTGGGCCGCGGAAGCAACATCCCTGGTGCTGACACCGTTGTAGCCGAAGCGGGCAAAAAGCTCCGTCGCGGTTGCGAGGATCCGCTCGCCCGCGCCACGTCCCTTGGGGCTGGGCGCCCCCGCGACGTGCCCATCCCCGTGTGGAATGGCTTGGCTTTGGCTTGTCGACTTTGACATAGGTGAGAGCTCTGGAATTCAAAGGTACCGGGGATCCATGCCGGCCGGCGTGGCCACATCGGGCGTGGAGCGCTTCCATCCGCGGGTTGGACTTTCAGCGGTTGGGAAACAGCCGAGATCTCGTGAGGATGTGCGCCTTCAGGTCTTCCCGCCACCAAGTGGCTCGATATGGTCTTGTAAAGGACCGTGAGGGCTGCGGTCTTTTCTGCCGGGGCAAAGCCTGCAGACCCATTTACGGCGCAGCTCCCGGTCCAGTCCGCGGTGCAGGAATGCAGACACTTGCTTGCAACTAAATGGATTAAGTAGAATCTGTGCGAGGCTTCGCCATCCTCACTTGGGTGAGCCTTTCGTCCCTGATATACCCGCTCGACTCATGAGTTCTAGTTCCTGCCTGAATCGACAATCGGGAGCGAAAAATGGCGTCTAATGCCCTGTTTTGTTGATTTGCCGGGATCTGGCTCCAGGTTCCTGCGCACCCAGCAACATTCCTGTAACATACCACAGCCTGCGCCGCGCGGAACCATTTTCTTAGGAAAAACTCAGCGGGACGGGTACGCGGGTAATGTGCAAGCTTGCGCTTGCACACATCGCATCAGGTTCTTATAAAGAAATCAAAAAATCCTCGCGATTCACATCGCCCGCGCCTTCTCTCGGCGACTTACACCCATGCCGTCACCAGCATGCCAAGCCCCGGATCGGAAAGCCTCAACCCGTCGCTTCGCCCCGTAAAGTAAAGTGCATTCAGCTGCCCGCTGTCCCACTGCTCAATGCGATCAAATCCGGCTTTGCGCAATTCCCGCTCAAGCTCATCTGGGGTAAAAAGCAGCTTGAACGGCTCGCCCGCCGAGGCCACGCGCTCCGAGAGCGCCTTCAGAGCCAGCCGTCGCAGTGGACCAAGCGCCTCGGCTGACAGGCCATAGTCGAAGCTCACCCCGCTACCGGCAGCCATGCGCGCCAGGTCGCTGACGGTGGCGCGAAATGCCTCCCGTGTCAGATAGGGAACCACCCCCAGCCAGCCGAAGAACGCGGCCCGGCTTGCGTCGAACCCAGACTCCGCCAGCCCCGCCGCCAGCGCCTTGTGCTCAAAGTCGAGCGGCACCAGCGTGAGTCCTTCCGGTTGGGCCAGGCCGGCCTCCCGCAGCATTCCGCCCTTCCACTCCTGCGTTGCCGGAAAGTCTACTTCGAAGATGCGCAATCCCGGAAACGGATTGCGCCAGGCAAACGTGTCCAGGCCCGCGCCTAGAATCACGTACTGCGTCACACCCTGCGCCACGGCCGTCGCCAACTGGTCTTCGACAAACCGGCTGCGCGCCGCCATGTAGGCGCGAAAATCCCGCGCTACCTTGTGCTGCGCGCGCTCCATGTCCCGGGCGGAAACCCCTCCCACCAGCCGCAACGCAATCGGGTCGTTCAGCACCGGGGGGTGGTCCATCAACTGGTGCGCGGCGCGCCGGACAGCCACGCGAAGGGCGGTTTTGCTGGCTCGTCCTGTCTCCATCCCTTGCAGTGTAAACGAAGGCAAAAACCATCCCCGGCCCCGCCGTCGCCGCGTACCATGGTTCCCATGAGCTGGATTGGATGGGCACTGCTCTCCGCGGCCTTTGCCGCCGCCACCGCCCTGCTGGCCAAAGTGGGCGTGGCGCATGTGGACTCGAACCTGGCCATGGCCCTGCGCACCAGCGTGGTGGTGGTCTTCGCCTGGGGCATCGCTCTTGCGTTGGCCAGCCCCGGCGCGGGACTTGTGTCCGAGATCCGCGCACTCGACCGCCGCACCGTGCTCTTTCTCACCCTCTCCGGCCTGGCCACCGGCCTCTCGTGGCTGTGCTACTTCCGCGCCCTGCAACTGGGCCCTGCCTCGCGCGTCGCCCCGCTCGACAAGCTCAGTGTCCCGCTGGTCATGCTCCTGGCCTGGCTGCTGCTGGGCGAGAAACTCAACCCCACAGCCGTCGCCGGCGGCCTTCTCATCACTGCGGGAGCCATTGTCATGGTCCTCGGCTGAGCCGCCATGCCCGCTTGAAATCGCCGCCCTGATTTGGGAATGTTCCCACCAAAATCCCGATCGAAGCAATCAACCAAACGCTCGCTTGGCCGCGCCAATCACAGGCCCTCAACACAATTTCCCCTGTGTTATTCTTTCCCTTGCGCCCCTTCAAAACAGACCCAGGAGAGTACCCATGACGGAGTCGTCCAGGGAGTCAGGCTATACCCTCACACGATTCCGGGTTGTCGCTGTGGTTTTGTTCGCCGCACTCAATCTCGCTATCTACCTCATCCGTGCGCGAAGCGTCTTCAAGTATGGCTCGCTGTTCAGCACCGAGAGCGGCGAGTTCCTCATGATTTACTCCGTCTGGAAGGGCATGCGCCACTTGCCTGTCTATGAGTGGCCGTTCACCTATCCCTTCACCATCTCGCTCTACAACTATCTCTTCTACGAAACCTATGTTGTCTTTCTAAGACTCATCGGCGCATGGGATTCCGGCATCGAGACCTGGGGACGTTTGTTCACCTCAATGTTTGCGCTGGCCGGCGCAATCGCTCAGTGGAGACTTGTGCAGAGTTGGCTCAAGCTGCGCGGCGCGCACAGTCTCTTGTCTCTTCTCTTCGCGCTGGCACTGTGGTTTTCCACTTCCATGGTGCGCTTCTGGGCGCTTACCATACGTCCTGACCTGGGCGCCATCGCCATGGTCATGATCGCCCTCGTGTTTGTGCTGCGCCCCTGGCGGTTCGCGTTCGCGCTGGCCGGCCTGTTCTTCTACTTCGCATGGTCCTTCAAGCAGTCCGTGGTGCTCACCCTCGCCTCTGTCTGTCTCTTTCTCCTCGTTCACAGGCGCTGGCGCGATCTCGCTCTGCTCCTGTCCGTATTTGCCCTGCTTGTCACCGCAACGCTTCTGCTGGGTTCGCCCGAATATCGATTCAGCGTTCTCGTTGCACCCAAGCTCGTCGTTGGATTCTTCTTGCAAAATGTCTTGAAACAGGGAGCCCCCTTCGTTGTCGAGAACTGTTACTGGCTTCCCATCCCCATCGTCCTTTTGCTCACCGCGGGCGCGCGCCGGGCAGACAACGCCTTCCGCCTTCTCATCACCGTCTTTGCCATTGCCTTTATCGGCGGTTCCTTCGCCATGTCGAAAGCCGGCGGTGCGCCCAACTATCTTCTTGAATCCTTTGTCGCGGCCTCCACGTTATTCCAGTTTGCCATCTTTACCGCGCCGCCGCGGATCGTCACCTGGCTGCTTCTGCTCGGATGCGTGCAGCCCGCGCTCCAACTGGCCGCGGCGCCCAGCGGACGCCATACCTTTGGAACCGTGGAAGTGGCCACCGCAAGCGATTTTGCAAATGCCGTCGCCGTGCGCGATCGTCTGGCGCAACTGAAGAAGCCGATCTTCACCACCGACCAGAGCTTCATCCAGCCCTGGATCTCGACCGGCGATCAGGCTCCCGCACTCATCATCGACCCCCAGTTCCACGCCGCCACGCGCGCGCGCTGCGAGAATGGCGGCTTAGAAGCCCTGTTGCAGAAGGGCGAGATTCCCACCGTCATCCTCAACACCGGGAGCATCTACGAAAGGGAACTGAGCCCGAACTATGTGAAGATCGATTCGTTTCTTCATCAGGGCGTGCCGTACAATCAAGGCGTCTCCTACGACATCTACTCCATCGAAGCCCCGCCTTCTGCTCTCTCGACCAAGTAACTTGCGGCCGGGTTTCATAACTTGCGGCTTTGCTCCGGGATAACTTGCCCCGCCTTGAAGTTATCGCTCCACGGATGGAAGTTTTCCGGGGACAAGTGCTCTCCGCGAGCTTTTCCATGTAACTTAGAGTGGTAAGACTGACTGCGGACACAGACTCTCCCATGACCCCTCGCTCCACGCGCCAACCCGAATCTCCCCCAAGCCTCTCCACGCCGCCTCGCCGCATTGTGCTCACCGGCTTCATGGGCTCGGGCAAAACCACCGTCGGCCCGCTCGTCGCCGCCCGTCTGGGCTGGCGCTTCCTCGACGCCGACGACGTCATCGAAGCCGAAGCGGCTTCCACGATTGCCGAACTCTTCGTCCGCCACGGCGAAGCAGCCTTCCGCGACCGCGAGCACGCAACCATCGCCCGCCTCGCCGCTCAGGACGCCCTGGTCCTGGCTCTCGGCGGCGGCGCCATCGAACGGACCGAAACCCGCGACCTGCTGCTGAACACCCCCGGCACTCTGCTCGTCCACCTCGAGGTTCAGTTGGCCACTACCCTCGCCCGTTGCGCCGGCACGGAAGACACCCGCCCCATCCTCGCCGACCAGGCCAATCTGGCCCAACGCTACGCCCGCCGCCTCCCTCTTTATCGCGCCGCTCACGTCTCCGTCCCCGTCGACGCCCTCACTCCCAACCAGGTCGCCGACGCAATTCTCCGGGCCGCCCGGCTCGGCTGACCGCAATGCGGGCGTCCGCCGCTGCCTGCTTGCTATCATCGAATCAGGCATCTGTTCGCCGCACACTCTGCCAACCCTCTTGAGGTTTTCAAACCTTTTCATGGCGCCCGCCTCCCAGGCCGCAGTTCCCGCCGAGCTCGCCGCTCCTGCCGTCGACGGCCATCTCCACGGGCCGGCGCATCTCCACGCGCCCAGCCCCGGCGCAACGGCCACGCTCATCCACGACCTGCGCGAGCTGTTCAAGGTCAAAGTAGTCGGCATGGTCCTGGTTACCGGTTGGGGCGGCTTCTATCTCGGCTCCATGAGATCCGGCATCTCCAGCGTCCAGCCCGGCCTGCTCGACGCCCTGTTCGGCATCGGCCTGGTCTCCGCTGGAGCCGGCGCGCTCAACGAGGCCCTCGAGCGCAAAACCGACGCCCGCATGATCCGCACCGCCCAACGCCCGCTCGCCAGCGGCCGTTTCACGCTCGCCGAAGGCATTCTGGCCGGCCTCAGCGCCCTCACCCTCGGTGCGGTGTGGCTCCTCATGCGCACCAACCTGCTCACCGTCTCTTTGGCCCTGCTCACAGCCTTCTGCTACGTGGCCATCTACACCCCGCTCAAGCGCTTCACCACGCTGGCCACCTTCATCGGCGCATTCCCCGGCGCCATGGGCCCGCTTCTCGGATGGACCGCCGCCCGCCCCCACATCGAGTGGCCGGCAGTGGCTTTGTTCGCCATTCTCTTCGTCTGGCAGTTTCCCCACTTCATGGCCATCTCCTGGCTCTATCGCGACGACTACGCCCGCGCCGGAATCCGCATGCTGCCCGTCGTCCAGCCCGACGGATGGTCCACCG
>Ga0302140_10004193_pt1 | contig 18330 bp, 17 predicted proteins | sample I_Bog_E1_1_FD_202095 | JGI IMG/M metagenome (GOLD analysis project Ga0302140, IMG submission 202095) | Peat permafrost microbial communities from Stordalen Mire near Abisko, Sweden - I_Bog_E1_1 | ecosystem: Environmental > Terrestrial > Soil > Wetlands > Peat | place: Sweden: Abisko, Stordalen... | reverse complement strand
GATGAACGCACTTGGCATGACTTACGAACGCCAGGGCAAGAAAAGCGACGCGATTGAGGCTTACCGCCAGGCAGTGGATTGGTTGCCGTCTTTCGCCGCCGCTCAGCTTCATCTGGCGTCTTTGCTCGCGGCAAACGGCGCTTGCGATCAAGCCGTCCCACTCTTTGTCTCAACCGCTCACGAAATCAACGATGCCGGGGCACTCTCTACCGCCGGCCTTGGCCTCGCGCAATGTCAGAACTACTCCGCGGCGGCGGACGCTTTGGAGAGGGCCCACTCTCTGAATCCGTCAGCCGACGCCGTTACGTTCAACTTGGCTTTGGCGCGCTTTCAGAACCACGAAATGTCCAGCGCGCTAGAAACGCTGAATGCAATGTCACAAGCGGAGAGTGGCTCCCAACCGGCGGTGCGTTTCCTGCGCGGCAAGGTGATGCTGGCGCTCAACCAGCCGGGCGGCACGGATCTAATGGCCTCGGCCTGCCGTTCGCAACCCGCTGAGGATTTCTGCAACGACACAGCCATTGCTCTCATCCGCAACGGCCACTTCCGCGAGGCCGCAGACCTGCTGCTACCATCACTCGTTACGTTGGGCGATTCGGCTGCTATCCGATCCACTCTCGGGCTGGCGCAGTTCCGGCTAGGTCAATACAAAGACGCCATCGCTTCCTATTCAAAGGTCAGCGAACTCGATCCTGGGCTCTCTGCCCCTCGTGAAGGACTTGGCTTTTTGCTTTATATGACCGGCGATCTCGAACAAGCTCGCTCGGTAGTTGAAAAAGCTCTCAGTGCATCCGCCGATGATTTCTATCTGCACTATTTGCGCGCCCTGATTCTTTACCGGCAGGGAAGAACGCAGTGGGCGGCGGCGCTCGCCTCGCTGGGCTCGGCCGTGGATCGCGCGCCCACTTTCGCTCCGGCTTACTTCCTGCGCGGAAAGATTCTCATGGAGCAGGAGAACATCGAGGCGGCCTTGGCGGATTTCAAGACCGCCGTGAAGCTCGATTCCAAGTACGCTCTCCCTTACTACAAAATGTCGCAGATCTACCAACGCTTGGGACGCGATCAAGACGCCGAACAAGCACGCCGGCGCTTTGATGAACTCGGCAGCCGCCGGGAAGAAGAAGTGTTGGCGGCACAAGCGCAAAATCAATTATTGGCTTCCCATTGAACTTGATGCCTTCCATGCTCGCTTTCTCATTGGGCGTACTCGCCGTGCGCTTCATCGATATTTCGCAACAAGCCGGCTTGACCGACCGGAACGTCTCGGGCGACGAAACTCACAAGAAGTACCTCGTCGAAATGAACGGCAGCGGCTTGGCTTGGATCGATTACAACAACGACGGCTTCCCCGATCTCTTTGTGGTCAATGGCAGCCGGTTTGAAGGCTCAAGCGCCACTAATCATCTCTACCGCAACAATCGCGACGGCACGTTCAGCGACGTCACCAAACAAGCCGGCCTAGCCGATTCCGGTTGGGGACAAGGAGCGTGCGTGGGCGATTACGATAACGATGGATACGACGATTTGTTCGTCACTTACTACGGAAGAAACCGTCTGTTCCACAACAATGGAGACGGCACCTTTCGCGAGGTGGGCCTATCGGCTGGGTTTGGCGGAGACGAGGGTCACTGGAATTCCGGCTGTGCATTTATCGACTTCGACCGCGATGGAAAGCTCGACCTTTTTGTCGCCAACTACATCGATCCAGGGCCCCTGTTCCGGAATGTTCCCGCAGCGGGATCGGGAGAATTTTGCGAGTACAAAGGGATTCCCATCGCCTGTGGGCCGCGCGGCTTGAAACCGGGCCAGAACTATCTCTTCCATAACAACGGCGATGGAACATTTTCCGACGTCAGTATCTCTTCCGGCATCCGGAAGACGAAGGGACACTATGCGCTGGGAGTTCTTACTCTCGACTACGACAACGACGGCTGGCCCGATATTTATGTGGCGTGCGATTCGGCGGCCAGCATTCTCTACCACAACAGGCACGACGGCACCTTCGACGATGTGGGTGTGCCATCCGGAACTGCCTTCACTGAAGATGGCGAACCGCAGGCCGGGATGGGAGTAGCGGCGGCCGACTATGATCACACCGGCCGGCTCGATATCCTGAAAAGCAACTTCTCCGACGATAGCCCGAATCTCTATCACAACGACGGCAAGGGATCGTTTTCGGACCGCGTCTTTCAAGCCGGCCTGGGACGGGCTCGCAACTATTTAGGATGGGGTGCGCTGTTTCTTGACTACGATAACGACGGTTGGAGCGATATCTGCTTGGTGAATGGACATCTGTCCGCGGAAATCGACGCGGCTCACAGCGATTCCCAATACCGCCAGCCTAAGCAGCTGTATCACAATCTGCAAGATGGCCGTTTCGCGGATGTATCTAGCGAATTAGGCGCAGATTTCGGCGCTGCCCACTCCAGCCGCGGGGCAGCATCCGCCGATTTCCTTAACGATGGACGAGTGAGTATCGCGGTGAACGAAATGCATCAGCATCCGTCGTTATTAATGTTGGAGCACAAAAGCTCCGGTCACTGGCTTGACGTTCGAACGATTGGCACGCGGTCGAATCGCGACGGCATCGGCGCACGCGTGGAGCTGCGCGCCGGAGACATACGGCAAATCGATGAAGTGCGGAGCGGCGGCAGTTACCTTTCGCAAAACGACTTGACGCTGCACTTTGGTTTAGGCGGCGCTCGGCTTGTCGACGAATTAACCGTCAAGTGGCCGAGCGGCGCCATTGACCACTGGAAAAACATTCCAGCCGACGAAAAGATCGCCGTGGAAGAAGCTGCCACCGTGTGGCGCAAATTAAACTAGTGGAGCAGACTGCCTGCCCATCACATGCCGCTCACTCTCCGAAACTCCAATATCGAAGTATCCGTTTTGCCTGGCGTAGGTGCAAAAATCTTTGATCTTATCGACCTGCGCAGCGGCCAAAACTTTCTTTGGCATAATCCCCGTGTCGCTCCCCGCCCATATCCGATAGATGCGAACTTCGACAATTATTGGTGCGGCGGATGGGATGACGGGTTTCCCACCTGCGAGCCCTGCCATTACAATGGCGAACAATATCCCAATCTCGGCGAATTGCGTTCGCTTGATTGGAGCGTAGAGGCTCAACAAGAATCGTCCGTCACTTTGTCTGCCTTCGGGCCGATCAGTGCTATCCGCGCGCAGAAGCGTATCACTCTCCAGGATCTTTCGCTTGAAATGGAGTTCGCCATCGAGAATCTCGGCTTCGCCGGTATCGATTATCTGTGGGGCACTCATCCAGCCTATGCCGTAGAACCCGGCTGCATCATTCATATTCCCGCTCGCACTGGCATCGTTGGCCACACGAACGATCCGTCACTGGGAACTCCCGGCCAGCGCTATTCATGGCCCGCGCTTGAAACCAGCGCCGGGTCCAGAGATATGAGCATTGTTCCCTCCAGCGGAAAGTATTTCGCGGGTCACTATGCCACCGACCTTTCGGCTGGTTGGTACGCCGTCGAGTACCCCGAGCGAGGAAGCGGCGTGCTCTTTGAATTTCCGCTCGAACTCTGCCCACAGCTCTGGTTGTGGCTCACATACGGAGGGTGGCGCGGACACTATACCGCCGTGATTGAGCCCTGGACCAGCTACCCGGTGACGCTGGCGGACGCAGTAGCTGCGGGAACTCAGCGTGTGCTCCAATCGGGAGAACAAGTGGTTTTCCAGACTCGCGCCACACTCTGGCGTCAGCCTGACACATTGCAGAGTACTCTTAAATTAGTAAATGCCAAAAGCGATCGGCCCTTACGTCGTTTCTAGATATCGCGCTGACGCACTTACACCCGAGGTTGTCGATCCAAGAATTGCCGACGTCGAGGCGCTGGCACGCTGGCTTGATTATGCCTTCGAACTGCCTGGCGGCTTTCAATTCGGCATCGCCGGAATTATCGGTTTAATCCCGGGTATCGGCGACATATTCGATGCACTGGTTTCGCTTTATATCATCGTGCGCGCCATTCAGCTTGGCACTCCGCGCGTAACGGTGGCTCGCATGTTTGTGAATGTCGGAATTGAGGCGCTGGCAGGCTCGGTCCCGGTCTTCGGCGACCTCGTTGATATCGCGTTCAAGGCAAATCGCAGGAATTACCGGTTACTCAAGACTCACATCTCCCAGCCCGACCGTCGACGGACAAAAGATTGGCTGTTCCTTATTCTCACTATTGTTCTTACGCTCGCCAGTATTGCGCTGCCGGCGATTGCACTGTTTGAGGTGGCCAAGCATCTTTTATTCTTCAAGTAAGCGCGCCCAGCCATTCTCATCCTTGCCCACGGTGATCCGGTTGCCGCACCTCACCAGCGGCAATTTCAAAAGCTTCGGCTGCTGTTCAACCTTGGCGAGCAGCTCCGCGTCTGACACCTTCAGGTACTTCAAACCCGCATCCGAATACACTTTGCCATCGGTGTCCACCAGCCCCAACAACCCGAACTTGTCCACAAACCTCTTGATCTCACCCGGCGACATCGGCTTCTGCGCGAGATCGACCAGGTGAATCCGCACCCGCCGTTCCTTGAAGAATCTTTCGGCCGCGCGTGTCTCCTGAGAATTCTTCAAGCCGAAAACCTGCACGCTCTGCATATAGTTGATTGTGCCAGCGATCCCACTAAGAGAGAATAAAACGTATGGGCGCATCGCAAAGCGATTTCCAAAAGCACTTTTCCGGCCTGTCTGACGTCGCTCTGTTGGAGGTGCAGCGAGCGGACCTAGTACCGGCCGCGCAGGCCTTCTACGACGAGGAAATGGAGCGCCGCGGGCTCGCCGCTGAGTCTGACGGGCGCACATCCTCTGAATTGAGCAGCGGTGAGCAACTGGTCAACGTGGTCGAGTTCGAATCTGCCGCCGACGCCCAGCAGGCGCAGGATCTGCTGAAGAAGAATGGCATCCCCGCTTACTTTGCCGTCGCGGTTCCGGAGGCGTTCGCGCGGCAAGCCGTGAGCCTACTCGATCCCGGTGTTTCAGAAGAAGAACTGTCCGCCTTAGCAGAGTCGGCAGAACCGCAGGAATAATTTAGCGACCGGTGACTCGCGAAGGCTGGCTGATATTTCGCCGCCTGTGAGCTATGCATGACTCCCACCAATCTCGCGAAGTGGGATACTGCTTTCTTGAAAAACGCATACTGTCCGCAAACTCCTACGCTGAGTTCACCGAGGAAGTGAAGCTCAGCGACGGCAAATCCACTCACTATGCGCTCGGTGTGCCTTCAAAAAACACCGGCGTCATCGTCTTGTCGAACGAAGATGGAGTGAACATGGAGCCGACCATCATGCGCGAAGTGGTCGCCGCAGGCAACGCGCATACCGTGGAACGAATACTTCAGCTCCGCCGCTCTGGAGAATATTCGCGCCTCCCTCGAACCGCTCGGCAAATTGAAGCTTCTCAGCCGCACCAGCGAGCAACCGCGCGGCGGCATGACGCATCTCTCGTATAGTGCACGCTTCACGCACGACACGGTGGCGCTGAATATGTACGTGATGCCCGACGGCCGATTCGCGAACAGTTGATGATTGAGGAGGTGCTCTAACTGATTCATGACCACAATACGCATGGACAAATGGCTTTGGGCGGCGCGTTTCTTTAAGACGCGTTCTCTGGCGGCAACGGCTTGCGACCGCGGGCGAATTCAATCTAATGGCCAACCGGCCAAGCCCGCGCGCGACGTTCGCGCCGGCGACATGCTGCAAATTAGGAATGAGGGCGGCGATTTTCAAGTGGAAGTCGTGGCGGTGAGCGAAATGCGCGGTCCCGCAGCGGTTGCACAAACGCTCTATCGTGAAACAGAGACGAGCCGTGCACTGCGGATGAAGCTCGCCGAAGAACGCAAAACCATGCCGCATTTTGAGGCTTTACGTGAAGGCAAGCCGTCAAAAAGAGACCGCCGCGAACTCGACAAACTGCGCGGGCGGGTATAGCTGGCATCCGTCAAGTTTTTATCTCTGAATCCTCTCTTTGGCTGACTGCGTCCTATGAGTGTATGGGTGTGCGTAGCTCGTCTTTCGGCAAGTTGCGCTCCATTGACCGGCGTTGGCGCGAGGTTCGCTTGTTTGCGCGGGCGATGGAGTCGAAAAGCCATCCGATTCTCGCCCAAATCATTCCCATTCGGCGCTGCAATCTCGCCTGCACGTATTGCAACGAGTATGATTCGTTCTCCAGGCCCGTGCCGCTCGAAGAGATGCTCAACCGCATTGATCGCCTGGGCGAATTCGGTACCTCAATCATTACGCTGAGCGGTGGTGAGCCACTCTTACACCCGCAATGCGACGAAATGATTCGCCGCATTCGGTCCACCGGCGCGATGGCTACCATCATCACCAACGGCTATCTGCTCACGCCCGGTCGTATTCAGGCGCTCAACTCAGCCGGCCTCGACTACCTGCAAATCAGCATTGACAATGTGCAGCCGGATGAGACATCGAAGAAGAGCCTCAAGGTGTTGGACAGGAAGCTTGAATGGCTGGCCGAACACGCTGACTTTGCCGTCACAATCAACACCGTGCTCGGCGCGGATGTGCGCCATCCCGAAGATGCGCTGACTATTGCGCAGAGAGCGCGTGCGCTGGGCTTCAATAGTACGGTTGGGATCTTGCACGATGGTACCGGACAAACCAAGCCTTTGCCGTTGACACAGATCAAGACGTATGAGGAGATCCGCAAACTGGAGACGTCGGTGTTCTCCTTTTCGCACTTCGACCGTTTTCAAACGAACCTGGTGCAGGGGTTGCCGAACGAATGGCATTGCCGCGCAGGCAGCAGATTTCTCTACATCTGTGAAGACGGCTTGGTGCATTACTGTTCGCAACAGCGCGGCTATCCTGGCATACCGCTCGCCCAGTACACCACCGAAGATCTCAACCGCGAGTTCGATACTAAAAAGCCGTGCGCCCCGCATTGCAGCATATCTTGCGTGCATCAGGTGGCGATGCTCGACGAGGTGCGCGCTCATCCACGCGAGATGCTCACGGAGTTAATCGCCCGCAAGAAGAACGCCGATCCGACCTTCGAGCCGCCATTCTTACTGAAGGCAGCGGCCTGGACGTTTCTGGACAATCCCAAGGCCGAAGCTTTGGGCAAAGCTGCTGCCGCGCTGCTACGAACGAAAACGGATAAGGAAGAACTGGCTAATTCTAGTTCCCAGTGAACGACTTCAATTCTACGCCGTTCGAAGAACTGAGCTCAGTGATCCACATATAAAAAGCTCCACTCTTCGCACGGTAGCCACTCACCGTGACAACATTCCCTTGTTCCAGCGAGGTGGCTGTCCAGCCCTTCAAATGCGCAGGGCTCGTCATCTCGCCTTGCCACTTTTCGATCTTGCCTTTATCGCCCTTTACTTCGAACTCTACAACGCAATGCGGATTAACAAAATGAAATTCGGTAACGGTTCCTTTGACGGTAATGGTGGTGGTCTGGTCAAACGCCGCGAGGCCGTGATGAGCGACGGCTAAAGCCGCGCTTGCCAGTAAGATCAGGAAAGCTTTTTGCATTCTATTCATTGTCCATCTTCCACCCAACGGTCCAGTTCACGCACATACTTGCGACCGTTGAACGTGTAGGAAGGAATCGTCACTACGACGTAGCCCTTGCCAACTAAAGGTTTGCCATCCTTATTGCTTTCGTTCTTCGCCGTAGCAATCACCCAGACGTCATAGTTCGCGTTCGGGCTCTCGGCCGCCGGCGTAAAGAAACCCGTCGCGCTCACCTTGCCCACTAAGCCGCTCTTACTGTGATCCACTTCATAAAACACCTCCATCGACCAATCGGCATCCACCGGACCTAACTCCAAATCGTCGGCGGTATGCAGCTTTCCATCGGGACCCCGCTGATAGCCAATCGCCTCGAACTGCTGAAAGCCACGAGGGCGCGAATCGTCTCCGAAGGCAGCCATCGCCGACTCGGGCGTAACTTTCACATAGTCGACGCGATCATAAATCGCCAGCGCTCCCGGCAGCGTCGCAGACAGAACGGCGACATTACGCTTGCCCAACGCCGCATCGGCGGCAACATCCATTTCAGCAACAATCTCGTGCGCGGTTGAGGAGACAAGGCGGCGGACGGTGACACCGGGACCAACTGTTATATCGGCCGGCTTGACAGAAACAGGGAACCCATCTCCGATCAATCGAATACGGTTCGCCTCCGAACCGGCCCTCAAAGCCGGGCGATCAATCGCGAGCAACGTTGGGCCATTCGACGCACGCTGCAGCTTTACGTCGAAGCCGAATTCCTGATATTGACCCCAGAACCAGCGTCCCTCTATTTGCGAGCCATCGGGAGAGACGGACATCACTTCACGAGTCTCATTCGAGAGATCGTCCGGCGTGCCGCCAGGAGTGTTCGCGCCTTTAGAACGACCGCGCCACTCATGTCCCGCATAGAGCACACCGCGACCGATGCGAGCACAAGCCGAACCAGTGGCGACCGAGTTAAGAGTTACGTTCGTGGAGTACTCGCCGTCGCCTTGGCCTGTGCGAACCTCCATCTCGCCGTAAAACAGTCCCCGCCCGAGAACATGTGCGGTTACCACCCAACGTCCCGTCAGATCGGCCGGTGGTTTTCGTTGGCTCCAAGCCGTCCAGTCGGGAGTATGAAGCGGAGCGGTCTTGGCAAGAAGGGCAATCGCTTCCTCACTCGGTTTGAACTTGTATTGTTCTGCATGCGCCGCTGCGAATTGCCGCCAATCATCCGCCGAGCGCCGCCAGGAAAGCACGCGCGCGATGTGGTGGCACTTACCGCAGGCCTCCAGCAGAGTGTCGTTTGCCACTCCGCTTTCATCGTGAATCCGCCGCTCCGCGTAATATTCCGTCGCCGCGGTTTCTTGCGGAGCAAGCCCATGTTTCGTGCTGAGATACTTGAGGATCGCGCGCGCCTCGGGCGGAGTCAGCGTGACGAGGTTCTCGCGGATCATGCGTTTGAGCGCTTCTTCCCAACCCTCGGGCGTTGCCCGCTCAAAGGAAAGGCGCTGCATGTTCCCGTGCTCGTCCACTGCATGGCAACTGGCGCACTTAGCTAGTACAACTGGATTTGTCACTGGAATACCGGGTTCGGTCTCTCCCCTAACAAGTGATGGCAGCGCGCAGAGTACCAGAATCAGGACTAGGGCATTTTGCATAGTTAAATATGAAGTATGGCGCAAATGAGAATCGGTCTATGGCTTGAAAACATTTGGTCGGACTTCAGGCAAACGAGCAGAAAGCTGCGCCGCGACCCGCTCTTCACCATCGTCGCGGTTTTAACCCTGGCGCTGGGCGTGGGAGCTAACGGCGCTGTGTTTAGCGTAATGTATGGGCTGCTTCTCCGCCACCTTCCCGTGCCGAATGCCGAGCAACTCGTCAGCATTGAATTGCGCCTTGCCGGCCAAAATATTCATTTCTCCGGGCCCATGTTCGAGGAATTGCAACGCTTCCCAAACGCAATCCGGGAGACCTTTGCCTGGGCTCCCTTTGAAACTTACCTTGAAGAGAAAGATAATTCGCAGCCCATCGACGGCGCTCTGATCAGTGGAAGCGGCTTCGGCGTATTGCGTCTGCGGCCGGAATTAGGGCGCTTGTTAAGCACCGCGGACGACATTCCAGGCGGCGGACCGGCCGGGTTCAGTGCGGTGATCAGCGACCGCTTCTGGAAAAGTCATTTCGGAGAGAAGCCGGAAGTCTTGAATCGCCGGCTCACGATCAATGGCACTCCAGTGACCATTGTCGGAGTCATGCCGGCAAAATTTAGCGGCGTCCTGGCCGGTTCGTTTCCCGATGTGGTGATGCCGCTCGAATTCGAGGTCCAATCGAGCGGCGCTGTCTCGCAGCTTCATTTTGCCGGCTCAACCTGGCTCACGGTGTTGGGCCGCCGAAATGCGGATGTACCCTTTAATGCAGCAGCAGCAAGGCTCCAGAGCTTTGCGCCCGCCATTCTCCGCGAAGGCTTGGCGACCCTTCCCGGCGCCGCGCAAAAGGAACTGTTGCCACAACTGCGCCTACAAATGTCTCCCGCTCCCAACGGCGGCTCAGAAAAGGCCGGCTTTCGCGGCGGGAGCCTGCGCGATCTTTACAAGAAGCCGATTCTGGCTGTCCAAGGGCTCGCCGTTTTCTTGCTGTTACTCTGCCTCGTCAATTTGACGGCCCTGCAATTTGCCCGAAACACAGCCAGGGAACACGAATTCGCCATTCGTGCGTCGCTTGGCGCCGGGTCTTCGCGAATATGGATGCAAATCCTGATTGAGAGCTTGATGACCGGCACGGTGGGAGCGGCTGCGGCATTATTTGTGGGCGACGCTTTGGACTCGGCCTTAACCCGATTTCTCTCCAATCAGCAGCAGTCATGGCTGCCTGATGTGAGAACTGATTCGACCGTTGCGCTCACAATCCTTGCGGTTGGCATCGGCTGCATGGTCGTTTCCAGCATTGCACCGGCAATCTTCGCTACACGGAACGGCCTGGCGGATCATCTAAGGGCAAACCGGTCCAGAATCTCCATGGCGGGCGCACGCCGCGGCATGGGCGGGCGATTCATGGTTCCGCTCCAAGTCTCGGTATGCATGGTCTTGCTGGTAACTGGAGGAATCTTTCTTAGTACACTATGGCGGCTCATGACAGTGCCGCTGGGGTTTGACCCGCAGGGTGTTGTGCTGTTTCCCTTCAATGCGCCGCAAGGTCCGAACACAGCCGCGCGCGAAAAGGCAATCGAGATGAGAGTCTTGGAGCGTCTTCGAACCTCGAATGGAGTGTCTGCGGCGGCGCTGGCGGACTTTCCTGCCATCGGAGGTGGATTGCCTACGACCGCTATTCAATCCTCGGCACCGGCGGCGCGTCTTGATCGCGAGTCTCCGATTCAATTAGCCGGTCCTGGGTATCTCGCCGCGATGCACACGCGGCTGATGGCAGGGAGAGATTTTGCCTCGACAGACACGCCAAACTCGCCCCCGGTTTGCCTGTTGAGTTTGTCGGCCGCTCATTATTTCTTTCGCGGACTTTCACCTTTAGGTAGACGCTTGCTAATGCCTCCTCCGCGAGTTCCCTCGGTGCCCGCGGAGTGCGAAATTGTTGGCGTCACGGAAGATACAAAGTACAACGATCTGCGCGCGGAATATCCGCGCCTGGTTTACTTGAATAACGCTCAAGCGTCCTTCCCGGCAGATTACATCGCCGTGCGGACTACAAACGTGGGCGAAACGGTGCGTGAATTCAGCGGTATTATTCGTCGGGAATCGCCGCAAACCCGTCTCTCAAGCCCCAAGATTCTAGTGGCGCAGATCAGGAGTTCTATCGGTCGCGAGAGACTGCTTGGCGCGGTAAGCGGCCTGTTTGCCATGCTGGCGTTGCTCGTGACCGGCGTCGGGTTGTATGGATTTCTCACCTGGAGCGTCGTCCGGCGCACGAGCGAGATCGGGATTCGTATGGCGCTCGGTGCGGAAGCGCGAACTGTCGTTTGGATGATCGGCGGGGAGACTCTGTTGCTGATTGGTATTGGAGTCGCATTTGGAACGGTTGCGTCGTACTTCGCCACAAAACTCGCAGCCAGCATGCTCTACGCAACAACTCCCTCAGACCCCTGGGTATTCTGCGCCGCGGTGACCGTGCTATTGCTTTTGGGACTTCCCGCCGCTTGGATACCAGCACGCCGCGCCGCCTTGCTCGATCCCTCTTCAGCTCTCCGGGGCGAGTGAGTCACTTATCAAACACGCCTTGTCTGCCGCCGCAACAAGAAATCCATTGACTTACAGAAAACATCCCTATATACTCCACTTCAGCCTGTTTAGGTATCGGTAGTTTGGGCATGCGCTTGCTCTTCATTACAGCTCGCTGGGAACTGATCTTCCTGATCGCGTCTATCGGCGCGGTTACTCTGTGGAAGTTATTCAAGTCACAAAGTTTTGGCGATCTGTTGCTCGCCCCAGATAAGACCATCAGTCCCAGCCGGGTGCAACTGCTTGTGCTGACACTGCTGACGACGCTTCAATACCTGCTCGCCACCATACAAGATCCGTCGCATTTGCCCCAGCCTCCCACGAGTCTGGTCGCCGCGATGGGTGGGAGCCAGTTAGTGTATCTGGGCGCCAAAGCGTGGAAACTATTCGGGCAAAGACTCAAGAAGTCGGGGGGAAAATGAAATCCACAATAACTTACATCATTCTCGGCGCAGTGATCCTCGTGATCCTCGCGGTCATACTAACGCAGCTACCCGGCAGCAACGATGCCACGGTACAGTTGCTGAACAAGCTGAAAATCGCCACCGGCTTTACGCTGCTGGCGTTGATATTCCTTTTTGGCTTCGCGGTGCTTGTTTCCATTGCAAACGGCACGATCAGTCTGGCTGGCCTACTCAGCGAGTCGGACAACGTCAAAGGCGCCAGTATGTCTCGTTTTCAGCTGTTGATTTTTACGCTGGTCATCGGCTTCAGCCTCTTCCTGGTGACCATCGCTAACGGCATGCAATTCCCTAAAATTCCGCCCGAGATTCTTACGCTCCTCGGAATCAGCGGCACTACTTATGCAGTCAGCAAGGGAATCCAATTGGGCTCCAACCCGACTCCTAACACGACCACCACTACACCCATCGACGCCGCAGCGCAGACCGCTCAGTCTCAGCCCGGCTCAAAAGGAGGACCCGTTGGCAGCTAGAAAGACTCCAGCGGCAGCGGCTCCGTCCGACTCGAACGGCAGTCTCACACGCACCATCGGGCCTTTTGCGCCGCTGGCGGTTGCCATGCTCGCCGGCTCCTTGCTGACGTCGAACACGCCAACCACCGCCGCGGACACAACTCAACCGGCGGTTCAAGCTACCGCCAGCGCATCCGCAAACGCTCCCACCCCCTTATTAAGCGCCGGCAAACCTGTTACCTGGTTTTTCGTGTTCAAGTTCAATGCCGGATCGTTTGCGAATTGCGCCGGCGGCGCGCAGCGAAGCTGCCCGTTCGGCGGAACCGTCCAAAGCTATGAGAAAGATCACGGCGAGTTTAGTCAGCAGTTCGCTTATGCCAGCGACGTCGACCCCACGCTTCAGGAGGGAGGCGGCTGCGTGGGCGATACCACTTCTGATCCGGTCGGCGCAACGTTTGACGAGGTCTATAGCGGGCATCTTTTCTATGTGGTCTGGAACGACCAATTCGAAGGTCACCCTATCGCCGATAAGTCTGCGCCAGCTGGCCATTCCAAAGGCATACTCGCTTGGGACGAAAATGGCAATGGACTGGTGTTGCAAGTTTCCACGCCATCGTGGCCGGGTTCAGGCAGTGCGCACAGCCCGCGCCAAGGTGACGGCAATACACTCGGCTGCGTCAACGATAACGATGTCCTCTTGAGCCAACACTTTTTCGCGCTTAAGTTGAACAAGGACGATGTCGTGCAGGTTTTGACTGCTCTGAAGAATTCCAGTGTGGTGACAGACCCATCAAAACCCGATCTGGTCAACAACGGCGGCCCGTCCGACATTCAAGCGTTAGCCGCCAGCATTGGCAAAGTCTCCGAGAGCACGACCGTGACGAAGGTCGCGCTGTCCAGCAATGTTCTCTTGCTTTCCAAGCCATCCGACTTGAAGGTTCCACCTTGGCAGATGGTGTCCGCGCTCTTGGGGGGAGAGCCGCTACGGGTCGCCTCATTTTGGGATAAGCCGAAGATTCCCTCAACGTCCGGAGACGCTACGCCGGCGTGTTGGGATCAGTCGCTGGCCAAACCGGGCGCAGTCGATATCGCGACCTCGGGGATTTGGTCCGGTACTAAAATCGGTTTCGAAGGGCTTCCCGGTCCGGAGGGAAATCATGCCAAGGTGGGAGTTTCCACCGGTACTCACAGCTACGTCATTTTGGGAGATATGAATCAGCAGGGATCGCTCGCGGGCGATTGCGGCAGCAGCCAAAACGGCCGTGGAGGGCTTTTCTATGTGGTCGACAATCCGCAGTTAACAAACTCGATGCGCGATCTGCTGAAGGGTGACTCGGCGCCTGCCAATTGAATTCCGCCTACTTCACAACGCCCACGCGCACCACCACCGCCAATGGTTTATCGACTCCCACTTTTGCCACCACCACGGCTTCATTGGGTGCGAGATCTAAATCGGCGGTAACGTCGGGCTCGCTCTTGGGCGTTTTGGACGACGTAGAACTGGGCGTGGCATTGGGGTCGGGAGGGATGTTAATCCAGACTTTCAGCCCGTTGAGGCTCACAATATCTCCCTTAGGTCCTGGAGTAACGGAGGTAGAGTCCACTCGAATGCGCGTCAAGGTAACTGCCGTAGCTGGTTCAGGCGGAGCGCTCGTGGCTTCGCCGGGCTGTCCGGCACGCACGCGAAACATCTGCATGTCCGCAAGTTTGGCCGGCAATTCTTTCTCGAGCGCCTTGAGCTCAGCAGGTAATGCTGTTCCGGTGGGTGCTTGCAATTGACCCGCGACTAGATACACCGTGATCTGCGTGTTGGGAGGGCTGGGCGGCGGCACATCCAGGCGCTTGACGGTATCCTCGACTTCCTTGAGAAACGCCGCCGATCCATGCGCCGTCAAGATTTTTAATTCGCGGTTGGCTTCCATCACATACGACTGCGATGCGAACACCTTACGCACTTCCTCCGGATCGACATACTTCACATCGAATGTCTTGGTGGTCCAGGTCTCGCCGCCCGGGGGCGGATTCGGCGGCGGGTTTTGTGGCGTATTCTGAGCGGGAGCGGCCGGCTTAGGGTCTTGTCCAGCCACGCCGGCAGAGACCACGAAGCCAAGTACCAGCACCAGCCGAATGGCAACATTCAAAATCATTCACGCCTCCAAGAATCATTTCGGCTTGCGCCGCCAATACCTGAAGGCTAGATCCACTATGAGATACACTAGCCGGGGAATAGGTCTATGCTCAACCGCCGCCAGTTTCAAACGAAGATTGTTCAACTCGCCCTTGGCGCCAGCGCTGGCCCGCTTCTGGCGCGCAGTCCCAAATTCGAACCCACTTGGCCTTCCCTCGAAACGCACCGCGTTCCAGCCTGGTTTGAAGACGCCAAGCTGGGCATATTCATTCACTGGGGTCTCTATTCCGTTCCAGCGTGGGCTACGCCTTCGGGTGAGTTAGGAAAGGTTACCGCGGATCAGTGGTTCGCCAACAACCCTTACGCTGAGTGGTATCTGAACACCCTGCGCATCACGGATTCACCCACTTATAAGCATCACGTCGAAACCTACGGCAAAGATTTTGACTATTACCGCTTTGCCGAAACCTTCAACGAACAAAACAAAAAATGGCAGCCCGACCAATGGGCCGCGCTCTTTCAAAAAACCGGCGCTCGTTACGTAGTGCTCACCACCAAGCATCATGACGGCTTCCGCCTCTGGCCTTCGAACGTGAACAATCCGCAAGTGCCGCGCGAACGCGTCACGGCGAAACGCGATTTGGTTGGCGAACTCACCAGCGCCGTCCGCGGCCATGGCATGAAAATGGGCACCTATTATTCCGGCGGACTCGATTGGACTTTCACCAGCGAACCCATCCGCACCATGCCGGACCTCATGGCCCGCGTCCCGCAATCTATCGAATATGCCCGCTATGCTGACGCCCATTGGCGCGAGCTGATCGAACGTTATCAGCCGTGTGTCATGTGGAATGACATCAGTTATCCCAAAGCCGGCGAGATTCCCGCACTTTTCGCCGAGTATTACAACACCGTGCCCGAAGGCGTGATCAACAACCGCTTCGGTGTAAAGTTCGCCGATTACACCACGCCCGAATACGCCAAGTACGACAAGATCATGCAGCAAAAATGGGAGGCCTGCCGCGGCCTCGGTTTTAGCTTTGGCTACAACCAGGTGGAAGGCCCGGAGCAAGTGATCGCGCCCGATAAGCTGGTTGCCTTGTTCGTCGATATCGTGAGTAACAACGGCAATCTTCTGCTGAATATCGGGCCCAAACCCGACGGCAGTATTTCCGCCATTCAGCTTGACCGTTTGCACAAGCTGGGCGAATGGCTGGCGGTGAACGGTGAAGGCATCTTCGGTTCAAGGCCCTGGGATCGCGCCAAAGCTGAGAGCGGCGCCACGGAGGTGCGCTTCACGCAGAAAGACGACGCCTTGTATGTCTTTTTCCTGAAGGGTGGAGCAGGTAAGAGCTTGTTGGTTCCAGGCGTTGCCGGCGGCCCCGAGACTAAGGCGCGGATTCTAGGCAACCCCTTAGAGCTTGCTGTCTCGTCCGGCGAGGGCCAGACTGGCCTACTCCTAACCCCCAAAGGCGATGCCGCTTTGCCTGAAAGTCTGGCTCTGACATTGAAGATTACTCCGCTGCCACGCGCTTGATACCTTGCTCGAAAGGCAGTCGCACGGTACGATAGAGGTGGTTGGCGGCGCTTCACCGCACATCCTTTATTACCCCAGTCCACTAATGGCTTCCACCGCAAACACTCGACCGTCCATTCTGCGTTCGCGCACGTTTCATATGGGCGTGGCGGCTATCTTTGCCGCTGTGCTCCTCTACTATTCGCTGCGAGGCATAGATTGGAGGCAAGTGTGGGTGACACTCTCGCACGCTGAAGCGAAATACATTCTGGTTTGGTTGGCCGTTGTGACGTCCTCGCTATTTCTGCGCGCCATGCGCTGGCGCGTGTTGTTGAGCGCCGAACAGCCGGTGCCGGTTTCTACCGCATTTTGGGCCACTTCGGCCGGCTACTTCGGCAATAACTTCCTGCCATTCCGCGCGGGTGAAGTGGTGCGTACGCTCATGATCAGCGCGCGCACCGGCATGAGTAAGTCGTTTGTGCTGACTACGGCGCTGTCGGAAAGAATCTTCGACGCTATTACGTTAGTCGGAATTGCCGCGATTGTCCTGCTCACTCTGCCCATCAAACCGGGTTGGTTCAGCCACGCCGCGACACCCTTTAGCGTCATTGGTCTAGTTGGAGTGCTTGCCATTATCTTGTTGCCGAGGCTGGAGCCGCTCTGGGCCTCCATCCTGCGCAAATTGCCGATTCCTTCCCTGCTTACGGAAAGGCTCATCGGAATTATGGAGCAAGTGCTCACCGGTATCCGAGCTTTTCACGATGCACGCCGGCTTTTCACCTTTATGCTATTCACCGTCGTGATTTGGTCGTGTGACTCGATCACCGCCGTGCTCGGCATGTATGCGTTGGGTTTGAACATGAGTCTGGCGGTCGCATTTCTTTTGATTACCGGCTTAGCATTGGGCTCAGCTTTGCCATCGACTCCGGGTTATGTGGGCATCTACCAGTTTGTCGCGGTTAGCGTCCTGGTGCCCTTCGGGTTCAGCAAATCGGACGCGGTGGCATACATTGTGCTCTTCCAAGGTCTGCAGTTCGCGCACACGGCGTTTTGGGGTTTGATCGCCTTGGCCAAGAACAGAGGCATCAGTTTGAGCCGCGCGGCCGCTATTAGCGGCCCGGCGTAAAGCCGCCTTACCGGAAAAATTCGGTAACCGCGTCCGTCACCGCGGCTAGTTGTTCGCCTGTTAATTCGGGATACACCGGCAGACTTAAGCATTCCTTCGCCAGTCGCTCGGCCACCGGCAGACTGCGCGTTTCCGCCGTTCTAAAACACTCTTGCCGATGCAGTGGCACCGGGTAGTACACCGCCGACGCAATGCCGCGTTCATGCAGATATTGCCGCAGCGCATCGCGCCGGCCAGCGCTCACTCGCACCGTGTATTGATTCCAGATGTGATAATTCGCCAACAATTCAAGAGGCAAGTGCAGTGCGCTGCCGTGAAATCGAGATAGCGCGTTGCTATAGAAAGCGGCGTTCTCGCGCCGGCGCGCCGTATAGCCGGCCAAATGCGGCAGCTTGACATTGAGGAAGGCAGCTTGCAGCGCATCCATGCGAAGATTGCCGCCGATGAGCTTATGAAAATATTGCTGATCCGCGCCATGATTGCGCAGCACGCGGGCTCGCGCGGCCAGTTCGTCGTCGCTCGTCACCAGCAATCCGGCATCGCCCAATGCACCCAGATTCTTGGTCGGAAAAAAGCTGAACGTGGCAAAATCGCTCATTGATCCGGCGGGTTTTCCTTTATAGGCAGCGCCCAGCGCTTGCGCGGCATCTTCAATCACAGGCAGCCCGTGCGCGGCGCCTAGATCGCGCACCGCGTCCATATCGGCGGTCTGCCCGTATAGGTGCACCGGTATGATCGCTTTGGTACGCGCACTGATGAGTCTCGCCGCGCTGGCCACATCGATGTTGAAACATGTTGCGCAGGAATCTACAAACACCGGTTTCGCCCCCAAACGGGCCACACATCCCGCCGTGGCGAAAAAAGTAAACGCCGGACACAGCACTTCATCGCCGGGTCCGATATTCAGCGCCATCAGAGCCAGCAGAATCACATCGG
>Ga0302140_10004191_pt1 | contig 18333 bp, 18 predicted proteins | sample I_Bog_E1_1_FD_202095 | JGI IMG/M metagenome (GOLD analysis project Ga0302140, IMG submission 202095) | Peat permafrost microbial communities from Stordalen Mire near Abisko, Sweden - I_Bog_E1_1 | ecosystem: Environmental > Terrestrial > Soil > Wetlands > Peat | place: Sweden: Abisko, Stordalen... | reverse complement strand
TCCGTCACGGCTATACGCAAAACGGCCTGACCAAGATGCCGGCCTTCGAAGGCATCCTGTCGCAGGAAGCCATGTGGGCCATCCGCACCTATCTCGACTCGCGTTACCAGGGTCAATGAGAGTGACGCGCGCGACGCTCTGCGCCGCCTTCGCCGCCGCCCTGTGCGGCGGCATCGCCGCTGAGCCGACGCAGGCGCGGACGCTTGCCGAAGTGCAGGCGGCCGGCGTGCTGCGAGTGACGGTTTATCGCGATTACAAACCGTGGTCGTGGGAAGAGAACGGCGCACGCAAGGGAATCGACGTCGAAATCGGCGCCGCGCTCGCCAAGGCGTTGGGCGTCAAGGTCGACTACCTGATGCTTCGCGCCGACGACAATATCAACGACGATTTGCGCAATGGCGTGTGGCGCGGTTCGCTGCTGGGCGAACAGCCTGGCGACGTGATGCTGCATGTTCCGCACGACCCGCATGTCGAAGAAGCCAATGACCGCATCAAGCTGACCGCCGCCTATCAGGTGGAGGGATTCGCCATGGCCGTGCAGCCCGGTCACGCCGACAAGGCCAAGGACTTTTCGCTGTTCGAGACCGAAAAAGTCGCGGTCGATCTCGGCACATTGTCGGACATTATTCTGCTCAGCGTTCGCAATCACAAGCTGATCGACAGAGTGGTTCATGTGCGCGGCGAGGAAAAGGCCGCAGAGGCGTATGACGCGGGCCAAGTGATCGCTTTCTATGGCGAATCCGCGCTGGTCGAGAACCTGGCGCATCAGGCGTCCCGCCCGGTCGAAATTGTCTATCCCGAACATCCGCTCGCCCGGAACTGGCCGGTCGGCGGGGCCGTGCAGGCCAAGGCCGTCGATCTCGCCGATGCGGTCGATCGGGAGATCGCCGCCTTCTCGGCCTCGGGCGAATTAAAGAAAATTTTTGCGTCCTATGGCGTCGCATGGCGCCAGCCGGCGCAGGAAAGGTGACCGTAACACGGTTCTGATGCGACGGCGTTTCGTCGTCGCGCCATAGTAATCGCGCCGTAACAGCCGGCGCTTTCTGGGAGGAATGGGAATGATTAAAAAGATACTGATGGCTGGCGTCTCCGTCATAGGGATGGCCTTTGCCGGCGCCGCTTACGCCGGTCCCGTCACCGACGCCGATCTGCTCAATGACGCCAACAATCCGAAGTCGGTCCTGACCAATGGCATGGGCCTGCAGGGTCACCGCTTCAGCCCGCTCAAGCTCATCAGCACCGCCAACGTCAAGGACCTCGTCCCGGCCTGGTCCTTCTCCTACGGCGGTGAAAAGCAGCGCGGCCAGGAAGGCCAGGCTCTGGTGCATGACGGCATCGTCTATATCACCGCGTCCTACAGCCGCATCTTCGCCATGGACGCCAAGACCGGCGACAAGCTGTGGGAATATGACGCGCGCCTGCCGGAAGGCATCATGCCCTGCTGCGACGTGATCAACCGCGGCGCCGCCATTTACGGCGACAAGGTGTTTTTCGCGACCCTCGACGCCCAGATCGTCGCCCTCGACGCCAAGACTGGCAAGGTCGCATGGCACAAGGCGATCGACGATTTCAAGGCAGGCTATTCCAACTCGGCCGCGCCGCTGATCATCCCGACCAAGGCCAATGGCGCGCTGGTCATCACCGGCGTCTCCGGCGGTGAGTTCGGCGTCGTCGGCCGCGTCGAGGCCCGCAACGTCGACACCGGCGAACTGGTTTGGTCGCGCCCTGTTCTCGAGGGCTTGACCGGCACCTATCAGGGCAAAGACACCACCATGACCGGCAAGGCCAACGAGACCTGGGCCGGCGACATGTACAAGACCGGCGGCGGCGCCACCTGGCTCGGCGGCACTTACGATCCGGAAACCAAGCTGGTGTTCTTCGGCACCGGCAACCCGGCGCCGTGGAATTCCTGGCTGCGCCCCGGCGACAACAAGTGGACCGCCTCCCGCATCGCCATCGACCCGGAAAACGGCGAGATGAAGTGGGGCTTCCAGACCACCCCGCATGATGGCTGGGACTATGACGGCGTGAACGAGTTCATTCCGTTCGACCTGAACAAGGGCGGCAAGACCATCAAGGCCGGCGCCACCGCCGACCGCAACGGCTTCTTTTACGTGCTCGATCGCACCAGCGGCAAATATCTGCACGCGACGCCGTTCGTCTCGAAGATCACCTGGGCCAAGGGCATCGACGCCAACGGCCGCCCGATCTACAACGACGACGACCGTCCGGGCGATCCGACGAAGTCGGCCGATGGCAAGGAGGGCAAGGAAGTGTTCTCGGTTCCGTCGTTCCTCGGCGGCAAGAACCAGATGCCGATGGCCTATTCGCAGAACACCGGCCTGTTCTACGTGCCCTCGAACGAATGGGGCATGGACATCCACAACGAGCCGGTCGCCTACAAGAAGGGCGCGGCCTATCTGGGCGCGGGCTTCACCATCCACACGGTGTTCGACGATCACATCGGCTCGCTGAAGGCGATCGATCCGGCCGACGGCTCGGTCAAGTGGGAATACAAGAACCGCGCTCCGCTCTGGGGCGGCGTTCTCACCACCGCCGGCGGACTCGTCGTCACCGGCACGCCCGAAGGCTTCCTGAAGGTGTTCGACGACAAGACCGGCGAACAGCTCTGGCAGTTCAATGTCGGAACCGGCATCGTCGCGCCCCCGATCGCCTGGGAGCAGGACGGAGCGGAAATGATCGGCGTCGCGGCCGGTTGGGGTGGCGCGGTCCCGCTGTGGGGCGGCGACGTCGCCAAGCAGGTCAAGGACATCAACCAGGGCGGCTCGTACTGGGTGTTCAAGCTCCCGCAGAAGACGGCGGCCAACTAAGCCCCGTCCTGGGCTACGGGGGCGACCCCGTAGCCCTTTTTTGCCTTGAGCCTCGACTTGAACCGATGGTCGTATTTGCATGACCCGTTTCCTTATCGTCGACGACCATCCGCTGTTTCGCGAAGCGCTGCAGAGCGCGGTCAGGATGGTGCATTCGGACGCGGACATCTACGAGGCGACGTCGATTGAAGGCGCTCTCGACGTGCTCGCCGCGCACGACGATTTCGATCTGGCGCTGCTCGATCTGTCCTTGCCGGACGTCAGCGGCTTCGAAGGGTTGATCCGCATTCGCGCCACTTTCCCGAAACTGCCCGTCGTCGTCGTATCCGGGCACGAAGAACCGGAATTGGTCAGGGACGCCATTTCGCTGGGGATTTCCGGCTACATCACGAAATCGACGTCGCGCGGCGAACTGGCGCTGGCGATCAGCGAAGTGATGAACGGCTCGATCTATACGCCGAAATCCATGCCGCGCATGCGCGACGCCGCGACCGGCGCCACGCAGGAACAGCAAATCCTCAGACGGCTCCGTGATCTCACGCCGCAGCAGCTGGCCGTGCTCCAACTCATTCGCGCCGGGCTGCAGAACAAACAGATCGCTTTTCAGCTCGGGCTCGCCGAGACGACCGTCAAGGCGCATGTTTCGGAGATTCTGCGCAAACTCAACGTTTTTACGCGCACGAACGCGGTGATACAGGTCGCCAAGGTCGATTTCGCCGCGCTCACCGCCCGCGCGTCAGGCGAGCAGATAAGCCATTAGCGATCGAAGCTCGGCCGGCTTTATCGGCTTGCGCAACAGCTCGTAGCCGCGCTCGGCCGCCACCGCCGCTGTCGCCTCGGAATGGTCGGCGGTGACGATGAAGCCGGGGATCGGAAACCCCAGCACGCTCTGCACGTCGCCGATCACGTCTACGCCGCGTTCGCCGTTGTCGAGGTGCATGTCGGCGATGATCAGATCGAAATTCGGCGTTTGCGCGTCGGACGCCGCGAGCGCTTCGGCGCGCGAAGCCGCCCATATCGCCTCGCAACCCCAACGCTCCAGCAGCCCCTTCATCGCTTGCGCCACCGGCGGATCGTTCTCCACGATCAATATGCGGGCGCCGCTGACGCCATAGCTGATCGGCGCCGCGTAGAGCAGCCCGTTTTCTGGCGTTGGCGCCGGGGGCAAACCCAAGGGAATGCTGATGGCGAAGGTCGAACCGCGGCCAAGGCGCGAGCGAAGGTCGATCGTCAGGTCCAGCGCCTGCGCCAGCCTGCGCACGATCGCCAGCCCCAGGCCGAAACCGCCATAATCGGCTCCACCCGCGGCGCCGCGCTGGAATTCCTCGAAGATCGCTTCGCGGCGATCCGCGGCAATGCCGGGTCCAGTGTCCATCACGTCGATGCGCAACCGATCGCCGCGCTTTCGACAGCCGACCAGGACGCCGCCGGAATGGGTGTAGCGAACGGCGTTGTTCACCAGATTTTGCACGATCCGCTTCAGCATCAGCGGATCGCAACGCACGTATGCGTGGCACTCCAGAACCTTCAACTTCAGGCGTCGCAGGAGCGCCACGGGTTCGAGTTCGCGGCGCAGCGGTTCGAGGATGGTCTCTATATGGAAAACGGAGATTTCCGGGCGCATCACTCCGGCGTCGAGCTTGGCGATGTCGAGCAGGGTGCGGATCAGGTCCTCGAGACTCGTCAGCGCGAGGTCGACTTGTTTGACCAGCAGGGTTTGCTCGGGACTGGTCTCCAATTCCATCAACCCGGAGAGGCTGAGCTTGGCGGCGTTGAGCGGTTGCAACAAATCGTGGCTGACGAAGGCCAGAAACGTCGACTTGAAGGAATTGGCTTGATCGGCCAGCGCTTTGGCGCGCTTGAGCTCTTCGTTGGCGCACTCGACGTTGCGCAACGCCGCCTGCAATTCCTGCGCCCGGCTGCGAACGGTCTTTTCGAGCGAAATGGCGAGTTCGAACAGACCGAAGGCGTTGGTCGGTTGATTCATGCCGCGTTCGACGCGCGACATCAACGCCGTCCTGATCTTGTTCAGCTTGGCGTTTTCGACGCGCAGACGCTCGAGCTCGTCGCTGGCCTCGACGATCATTGCGGCTTCCGCTTGCCCACCGCCACGCCGGAAAACGTCTGATTGAGATGCATCGACTCGTATTGTTCGCCATAGGTGTTGAAGCCCACAACCTTGTGCCTGACGTAGAGATCCTCCATGTCGCGGATGATCTGCCGTTGTTCGGCGTCGAGCCGACGATGCAGACAATCAAAGCCGATATATACAGAGATTTCGCCGAGTTCCGCTTCGGTGTCGCGGAACATCTGCTCGACCACGCCGAGCGTGTCCAGCCGCCCGGCGGCGGTCAACACCAGCCCCTCGTCGATGGCGCAGAAGAACGTGAGGGAGCCATCGTCGTTCACGCGTTGAATCGAACGGGCATAATAGTCGCCCCCGACGCGCACGATGACCGGATGGGCGGCGAATACGTGGCCGTTGAGGTCGGATTCCAGCACGCCGACGATGCGCGCATATTCACGCGCGGCGGGCTCGGCGTTGAGCTCGCGCACTATGCGCTTTTCGACGTCCGCCTCGGTGACCACCAGTTTTGTCGACGTCGGCGCGAAGCTGTTGCACTTGAAGGGCCGACACGGCAGCTCGGTGCTGACCAGCAGCAGCACCGCCGCGTTGCGATGCGCTTCGCCGTCGAACACGACCCAGGTTTCCCCGAACGCATCGCCGTCGCCGGCCGAACCGCCGACGACAGGAATGTCGTCGAGGCAAGCGCCGATCGTCGAAACCAACGGCTCCTCGTGCAGACAAAGTCCGTCCACCAGGAGCAGGCCGAAGCGATTGCGACCGAGCGCGCCGTCTTCGAGTTCGGTCAATACCGTGCGGGCCTGACGGATATTGTCGCGGACGCCATCGAACTGAAGCGCGTCGATGTCCTTGATCCGGCTGGCGACGACCGAGAAATCGCGGCTGCGGAACGCCATGGCGAGCATCCCCCCGTCGCCGATGCCTCGGGGGCCGAGTTCCCCGGCCGTCGTGCACCCGAACACGGATGTGCAGGGAAAATGTTTCGCCATCGCGGTCGCTATCGCCCGCGCGTCGTATTCGGACGAGAAGAACGCGACTATAGCGCTGTAATCGTCGATGGGCAGTTGAAGGCGCAGATTCCCGGCGGCCTCCTCCGCATCCCCGCCATGAGTATAGGCGATGCGGACAGACTCGTTGTCGGTCGCAACTTCGCTAACCCGGCCCAACGGCATTTCCCTTCAGCGTTTCCCTTCGAGCCGCGTCCGCGCCGCTCGTCTTGATCTTGTCGTTATTTTATCCGCGACCGGCGCCGCGCGCAATGCTTGCGGCAGGGGGTTCCCCCCTTAGTCCTATAGCGCGCCCGCGAACCGTGGCTAGTTTCGCGCGCGGGAGGACGCAATGCGAAATACGGCGCGCGCGTTGATATGCGCAATTGTTTCGCTTTGGAGCGCCGCCGGCTGGGCGGGGCAGCTCAGCCGCGGCGATATCGAGCGGTTTTTCCCGCGGCCGTTCATCGTCGGCGAGAAGGACGACGCGCTGCCGATCTGGCCGATTTTCAAACAGAACGCCACGACCGACGAGTTGATCGCCTACGTGTTCGAATCGGCCGATCTGGCGCCGATTCCCGGATTTTCGGGTTCGCCCATCGATCTCCTGGTCGCGTTGACGCCGGAGGGCGGGTTCCTCGACGTGAAGGTGATCGCCCAGCACGAACCCGTCTTCGTCGATGGCCTCGGGCCGGAGCCTCTGTTCGAGTTCGTCAAGCAATATCAGGGCAAATCGCTGAAACAGGCGATCAAGGTCGGCCCTCCCGGCGGCGCCGGCAGCGGCGACGCGGCGGTCGCGGTCATCGACGGCGTCGCCAAGGCGACCGCTTCGGTGCGCATCCTCAACGAATCGCTGATGGCCTCCGGGCTCGCGGTGGCGCGGGGAAAACTCGGGTTTGCGCTCGGCCGCGATCCCAGCCGCGCCGCCCGCGTGCGGCCGGACGTGTTCGAAAAACTCGACTGGACAGGTCTGCTGGCGAAGGGCTACGTCGAACATTTCGTCGTCAGCAATGCCGCAGCCGAGGCGGCGTTCAAGGGGACTGACGCGGAGGGGCTAGACCCGGACGTCCGCCTTCACCCGGAGGCGGCTTTCGTCGACTTGTATCTGGGCGAACTCGACCTGCCCGTCGTCGGGCGCAATCTGCTGAGCGAGGCCGTCTACGACCGGCTCGTATCCGATCTCGACGGACGCCGTGCGTTGCTCGCCATCTCCAGCGGGCGGTTGAGCTTCCGCGACGAAGACTTTGTCGAGGGAGCCGTGCCGACGCGCCTCGCCTTCGCGCAAGGCGGCGCGCCGGTGGAAATCCGCGACTTCGCCTGGCGCAAGCCCTTCGCCGCGCCGGACATGCCTCGCGGCGACGTCAGTGTGCTCACCGTCAAGGCGCAGACCGGTTGGGACCCGGCGACGCCGGCCGCGTTCTCGATCCGCGCGACCCGCGAAAAGGGCCAGATTCTGGCCGAGCGCGTCAGCCACGACTTCGCGTTTCCGTTCTCCGTTCCCGAAGGCCTGCTGATCCTCCCGTCTCCGGAATCGGCCAAGGGCGCGCTGGGGGTTTGGCGGGACCGCTGGGTCGACGTCGCGGCGATCGCGGCGAGCCTCGCGCTGCTCACGGCGGCGCTGTTTGGCCAGGACCCGCTGACATCAAGGCCTGCCCGGCTCGCCTGGTTTCGTCGCGCTTTCCTGGTGTTCACGTTGGTGTTCATAGGTTGGCGCGCGCAGGCGCAGCTTTCCATCGTCACGCTGATCGGTCTGACCCGCGCGGCGCGTGGCGAGGGTTCGCTGACGTTCCTGCTCTACGATCCGCCGAGCCTGATTCTGTGGGGCTTCACTCTGGTCTCGCTGGTCGTCTGGGGGCGCGGGACGTTTTGCGGCTGGCTGTGTCCGTTCGGCGCCTTGCAGGAATTCTCCGGCGATCTGGCGCGCCTCCTGCGCGTTCGACAGGTGAGGATACCGGCGAAGCTCGACGCGAACCTGCGTTGGCTGAAATATCTGGCGTTGGCGACGATCCTGGGTTCGGCCGTCGCCTATTCCCCGCTGGCCGAGCGCTTTGCCGAAATCGAGCCGTTCAAGACCGCCATCACCCTCGAGTTCGCCCGCTCGGCGCCGTTCGTCATTTACGCGGGCGGACTGATTCTGGGTTCGATGTTCGTCTACAAATTCTTCTGCCGCTACCTCTGCCCGCTCGGCGCGGCCTTCGCCATGCTCGGCCTGCTGCGCCGATGGGACTGGATTCCGCGGCGAACCGAATGCGGCAGCCCGTGCCAATTGTGCAAGACCAAGTGCCGTTACGACGCGATCAAGCCTTCGGGTCAGATCGTCTATCACGAATGCTTCCAGTGCCTGGATTGTGTCGCCGTCCACAACGACGTCCGCCAATGCGTGCCCTTGGTTTTACGGGCCCGTGGGCGAGCATTGCCGATCCGAAAGGCGGTCGCGAGATGAACCTGCCCTCTCTTACCCGGCGCGGGACGCTCAGTCTGGCGCTCGGCGCCGCCGCCGCTTTGGTCGGCGCGCCGATGTCCGTCTACCGCCGCCTGGGCGTCGCCTTTGGCGCGACGGTCTCGATCAAGCTGCAGGCGCCCGACGCGGCGACAGCCGAAGCCGCGTTCGCCGCCGCCTTCACGGAAATCCGCCACATCGACCGCGTCGCCAGTCTGACCCGCGAAGACGGCGACCTGTTCCGGCTGAACCGCGACGGCCGGCTTGACGCGCCCGATCCCGCGCTGCTCGAAATGCTGCGGACCGCCGACGCGATGCACGCGGCGACGGAAGGCGCTTTCGACGTCACGATCCAGCCGCTCTGGCTCGCATTCGACGCGGCGGCGAAGCGGGGAGTCTGGCCGAGCGACCGGGAGATCCACGAGATCCTCGATCGTGTAGACCAGACCCAGGTCGCCTTTGACCCGGAGCGCATCCGCTTCGCGACGCCGGACATGGCGATCACGCTGAACTCGCTGGCGCGCGGGCTCGCCGCCGACCGGGTCGGCGCGGCGCTCGGGCGGATGGGCATTGCCCACGCCTTCTTCGACACCGACGTGCTCGGCGCGCGCGGCGCGCGTCCCGACGGGACGCCGTGGCGCGCCGGCCTCAGGCATCCGCGTCGCGACGCGGCGACGCTGGGCGAAGTCGCGCTGAACGGCTGTCTGGCGACCTCCGGCGACTATCAATATTTCTGGTCGCCGGACTTTTCTCGCAACCACATCGTCGACGCCCGGCGCGGCGTCTCGCCGTCGGCGTTCTCCTGCGTCAGCGTGCTCGCCAAATCCGGCCTGACGGCCGACGCGCTTTCGACCGCCGCCTTCCTCGTCGACCCCAACGCGGCTGTCGCGCTCATAAAGCGCTTCAGCGCCGAGGCGGCGTTCGTCGACAAGACCGGCGGCGCGAGCGCCACTTCCCGCTTCCCCATCGAATGGAGTTGATGACCTCATGCGGAGGTTTGCCCTCATCGTCTTCGCAACGCTCATCTGCGGCGCCGCCTTCGCGGAAGACGCCGACGACGGCGAGTTGAACCCGCAATCGCTGACCATCGATTATTGGGTGAAGAAGCTCGACGAGAAGCCGTTCAACTCGATGATCTGCACCTACGGCTACCCCGCCGCCAAAATGGGCTGGCACGACGCGGCGCGGAAAATCTTCGAGAAATGCTCGGAGCGCGGCGTCGAGGGCGCGATGCCGTGGATGTCGTGGACGGAGGAGAACGGCTACGACAAACCCGCCGACCCCGCCAAGGCCGCGCAATGGGACCGCCGCCTCGCCGAACGGGGCAATTCGCTCGGCGCCTTGAACTACGGCCTCGACCTGCTGCGCGGACGCGGCGTGGCGGAAGATCCGATCCAGGGCCGCGCCTATATCGATCGCGCCGCCAGGGGCGGCGACGAAACCGCCACCGAACTCGCCGCGCACGGCTACGACTGGCAGAGCGTCACGCCGTCGGCGGACGCGGATAGGTACAATAAGTTCGCGTATTGATTTCGAGGCTTGGGGAGGCGAGGCGCATAGGCGTCAGGTTCAGCAGGCGTTTTCCGTCTTGCCGGGGCATCGACCTCTGGACGTAACTGGAATGCCTCGGAATGGGGCATCACGCCGCGAAATGGGGCGCCGGGACGGCGCCCGACGTCGCCTCAAAGCTTTTGTCGCAAGTTGAACCAAATCCGACACGTTTTTTTTGCCGAGCTTCTCCGAGGATTCCTTTGATACTGATGGCCGTCGAACGATATGCACGCTCGGTAAACCAAGTCCCCCGTAGATCTCTCCCGCAGCTCCTGTAACTCCGTAACTCAACGGAGGGTTGCAATCCAGTCCAGCAAAGGTGCGCGAGATGAACGTGGGCGAACTCCTGGTGGCCAAGGGACTGATTTCCGGGGCGGAAATCAAGCGGGCGCTCGAGCATCAGACGCACAATGGCGGTCGTCTCGGGGACAGTATCGCCGCCCTAGGCATGCTGACCAAGGAACAGATCGACAAAGTCCTGGATGAAGCGCCGCAGGCGCCATTGACGGCGGCCGCCACCGGCATCGATCCCGCGATGCTGCTCGAATTGGCCATGAAGGGCATGTACACCGAAAAACTCGAGACGGCGTCGCAGATCGCCGAGGCCCTCAAACTGTCCAGCAACATCGTGAACCACCTGCTGCAGGAAGCCAAGGAACGCAAATTCGTGGAGGCGCTGGCGCTGGCTTCCGGAAGCGGATCCATGACGGAATTGCGCCTGTCCCTGACCCGGGCCGGGCGCGACTTCACTGACGAGGCGATGAAGCGCGGACAGTATTTTGGCCCGGCGCCGGTGTCGCTCAAGGACTATCAGGATCGCATCCAGCGCCAGCGCGTCACCAATGAGCACGTGACGCGCCAGAGGCTGGAGGAAGGGTTCGCCGGCCTCATCATGACGGAGCGATTCCTGAGCCGGCTGGGGCCGGCGATCAATTCAGGAAACGCCATTCTCATTTATGGGCCCGCGGGCAACGGCAAGACGACGGTCGCCGAGATCGTCGGCAAAATATTCGAGAACGTCATTTACGTTCCCCACTGCGTCGATCTCGACGGCGAAATCATGAAGGTCTACGATCCCGCCATTCACCGCAAAGTCGCGGTCGAGTCCGAGCAACAAGGCGTCGCCAACGTACGCCGCAGCCGCGTCGACATGCGCTGGGTCGCCTGCCATCGGCCCATGGTGATCACGGGCGGCGAATTGACGATCGAGATGCTCGATCTCAAATTCAATTCGATCGCCAAGTTCTATGAAGCGCCTCTGCATATCAAAGCCCTGAACGGCACCTTTCTCATCGACGATTTCGGTCGGCAGCGCGCCAAGCCCGAGGACATCCTCAACCGCTGGATCGTGCCGCTCAACAGCCGGGTCGATTATCTGACCTTGCATACCGGCAAGAGCGTGATGATCCCTTTCGACGAAATCGTGATTTTCTCAACCAACATGCATCCCGACGATCTGATGGACCCGGCGTTTCAGCGCCGCATCGGTTACAAGCTGGAGACCGTCGAACCGCCGGAAGACCTATTCCGCAAGGTATTCGACGGCATTGCCAACAAATCCGGCCTCGAGCTGACGGACGAGTTCTACAATCAGGTGCTCGACCGTGTCAGGGTCAACGATTCGCCGCTGGCTTTTTTCCAGCCTAAATTCATCGTCGACCAGGTGCTCGCCTCGTGCAAGTTCGAGGGCACGAAACCTCAGTTCAGCAAGGTAAATGTCGACGACGCGCTCGCCAACCTGTTCATCAAGAAGCCGGACGGCAAGATGTTCGGGGTCAAGCGGAGCTAGTGGCGCGGCGGTTCGCTCGACCGCCGGGAAACCTCGATAATTTCCAGACGCCCTCCGCGCCGCGGTGACCTAATGAGACGACGCGCCCAAGTCTCCCGCTACTTCCCCTCGGCCGCTTTCCCGACCACCTCCGCCATCCATTGCCCTGGCGTCTCATGCGCGCTGGCGGCGGCGGTCGAGACCGCGCGCATCGTCGAGGCGGACAGGGGCACTTCGGCGAGAATTTGGTCCTGCGCGCCCGATTGGGCCGCCGCGATCCGCAGTTCCAGGATCTTGTCGAAACGCGTCAGTTGCGCCCGCTTTTGCGCGTCGGTGCGATTGGGTTGTTGGACGACGATGGGACAATAGGCGGCGGTGAGACCGTTGACGAGCGACGGGAAGGAAATGCCGGGTTGATCCTTCCGCACCCGCTGGACGATCGCGTCGATCTTGTCCGCCGTCGTGACGTCGTCGGCGTCGAGCGGAAAGTCGCCGCTCTTCCAGTCCGGCAGGACCGCCGCCACTCCCCCCGCGCCCATCACGGGACATTCGATGGCGGACGCCGCCGCCGGAAAGCAAAGGAGAGGCAACGCCATGCCGAGGGCGCCGATCAGCAGGCCGCTGACTCGCCTCGAGCGCCGCGGCGATTTCGATGAACGATCCATGGACTTAGCGTCTCCCAAACTGTGGGCGGATCGGGGCAGGTTTGCATGAGCCATGAAGCCGGGGGAGATGTGGAAACTACGCAGCGGGAATTCGGCGGGACGGGTCCGAGGCAACAGCCCGCTCGGGGAAAGCGGGCCCAACACCCGGGGAGCGGACCGTCATGATTTTCGGCTTGCGTGGCGCGGGTTCAGCCTCGATGCTCGTCGCCGGCCTCGCCACGCGCGCCGACGCTCATCCCTCCAACTCGACGCCTTTCTCCGCGCACCATTCCCGCAGCGCCTTTTCCGTCGCCGCGTTTTCGTAAGCATACCAGCCTTCCAGCCGGCCGATGCGCTGCAGGAAATCCTTGAACCGTCGATAGGCGCCCTTGCGCGAAAAAATCCTGTAGATCTCGTCGAAATGGTCGGGGATTTCGTCGCGGGCGAAGGACATAACGAGACGCGTGCCAAGCTCGAGGTCGCGCTTGTTGGGCAGCCGGACGTAATCCTCGGACTCGTCGATGTCCTCGGGCAATTCGTCGATATCGGCGAAGTCGGATCGGAGGCAGGTCTCGCCGGTCTTGGTGTTGAGGAAGGCTGCGGCGCTTTCGTCGCCCTCGGTTTCCAGCAAGGCGCTCTCGAGATCGCTGAACAGCACAGGCATGACGGAACTCTGTTGGCCGTCGCGGGTCGTCAACCCAGCGCGGAAAGACAGCAAAATGGACGATCCAATGGCAACCGGACGAAGCGCCGCGTCGAGGCGGCCCGTCAGGTCAAGCCAGCGGCCGGCTCTGCCGCCGACCTTGTCCTTCGAGGCCCCTTCGGGGCGCCTCAGGATGAGGTCGGCGGAAGGACGGAGGCAAGAACCTTCAAATGGCGCTCATGCGGGGTTCACCCCTTCTGCGACCGCACCCAACCGATATAGCCGCGCACGTCCGCCGCCGGCTCGGTGTAGGCGTCCCCCAGCGCCGCTTCGATGCGCGCCCTGTATTCCGCGACCCACGCCGGAAATTCGTAGTCGATGATGGCGGGGAATTCCAGGGTCGCCGCCAGACGGATGTCGGCGATCGAAACATGGTCGCCGCCGATGAACGGCTTGCCCGACATATAGAACGAATGAAACACGCCGAGCGGGCCGGCCATCGCATCCGCCGCCGCCTTTTGCGCCGCGGCCTTGGCCTCTGCACTGGCGTCGCTGGCGCCGACCTCGCCCGCATATTGCGGGAAGCCGAGCGCCGGATAGGTCGCGCGCGCGACGTAGGGATAGAGCGTGCCGACGATATAGAACATCGCGCTGTCGATCATCGCGCGCGCCGCGGGCTCTTTCGGATAGAAAGACTCGAGGTCGTGTTTGTTGCATAGGTACTGCATGATCGCGCAGCTCTCCCACATCACGCCCTTGGGCAGGTCGTCGGTCTCGACCATCGGCGTCAGGAACGCCGGATTTTTCGCCGCGAAGGCTTCGGTTCGCGTCTTGCCGTAGGCGTCGTCCTCGACGAAATCCAATTTGGCCGCGCGGACGAAAACGCGAGCGCTCATGTTGTTGACGCTCGGCTTGATGACATGAAGTCTGATTGGCGACATTTGGTCCTCCCTGATTATCGTTGGTCGGCCGTTTTACGTCAGCCCCGGCCGTAGGGGTTCTTCGGCGAGCGGTCCGCCGAAAGGCTCTTGGTCGATCGCAGCACCAACAATTCGATGGCGTCGGCGAGATGCGATTCCATGATGGCGCGGTCGCCCCTGGCGACGCGCAGGTGGTGCGCCTCATGCAGCACGTCGGTGCGGGTGAAGCCGGCGGGGGCCTCGAACTTCCAACACGAGAGTTCGATCAGCAGCCCCAACGGATCCTCGAAATAGACGGCGTCGAAGATCTGGCGATCCCTGAGCCCGGTGTTCTTGATGCCGCGATCCTCGAGGCGCTTCAGCGCCTCGGTGAAACTGGCGCGCGAGACGTTGAAGGCGATATGATGGACGCAGCCCGGCTCGGTCGGCGTGCGGCGTTGGATGGGCTTGCGGTCCTCATTGGTGAAGATCGTGATCAGCCGGCCGTCGCCCGGATCGAAATAGATATGACTTTCATTGGCATTGTCGAGATTGGGCTGCTCGAACACGAAGGGCATGCCGAGCACGCCTTCCCAGAAGTCGATCGACGTCTGCCGGTCGGCGCCGACGAGCGTGATGTGATGCAGTCCCTGGGTCTGAAGTTTTTTCATCTCCCGCTCCTTATCGTCAGACTTTTGCGACGAGTTTCGATTTGTATTCGCTGCGCGGCAGGCTTTCCGCCGGCGCCAGGACAATCTCCGCCGTGAACACCAGTTTTTCGCGCAATCTTTGTTTGATGCGCTCCGCGAGCCCCTCGCCGGACGCGCCCCTGGCGAGTTCGACGACGACCGGCAGCGGCGGCTCTTGTCTCACGCCCGCGTCGCGCGGCTTGATCAAGATGACGCCGCTGACGTCGGGCGCGAATTCGTTGACGAGTTCCCGCACGGCGGAAGGGAACACATTGACGCCGCGCACGATGATCATGTCGTCGGTGCGACCGATGCAACGCACGCGCGGCGCGGTGCGGCCGCAGGCGCAGGCCCCCAGGCCGAGTCGCACGTGATCGCGGGTGCGGAAGCGCAGCAGCGGCGTCGAGCGGTTGACGAGATGGGTCAGAACCAACTCGCCGGTAGCGCCGTCCTGCATTTCGACAGGCGCGCCGGTCGCGGGATCGATGAGTTCGAAATGCACGAAGCCGCGACCGGAGAAGTGCATACCGGCCTTCTGCTCGCATTCGCCCCACAGCGAAACCGAGATGTCGCCGATGCCCATCGCCTCGGTGACGCTGGCGCCCCAGCCGGCCTCCAGCGCCGCCCGCATCGCCGGTTCGCCGCCGCCGGGTTCCCCTGCGACCATCACCCGCCTGACGCTCGAAGAAGCGAGATCAAACCCTCGCGCCCGCGACCACTCGATCAGGTGCAGGGCGTAAGACGGGGTCATAGCGACGACGGTGGGTTTCAAGAGATCGACGGCCGTGATGAGACGCTCGGTGTTGCCCGTGCCGACAGGGATGTGGCACAGGCCGAGACGGTCGAAGGCGCCGAGCGCGGCGCCGGCGACGAATGGCCCGGCATTGTAGGTCGAGACCATGCGCTCGCCGCGCGACAGGCCCGAGGCGGCGTAGGAGCGCGAGGAAATCCGCACCCAGGCGTCGAGGTCGGCCGCGGTCAACGGGACATAGCTCGGCGTTCCCGTGGTGCCGCTCGTCGAAAAGATGCGCACGATGTCCTCGCGCGCCGCGGTGCAATGGGTCCCGATCGGTTCGTCGCGCCCGCGCGTCTCGCGCAACTCGTCCTTCTCGGTGAACGGCAGCTTGGCGATGTCGCCGAGCCCTCCGACCGCGCCGACGTCACCGTAACCGGCGCCTGCCAGCTTTTCCTGATAAAAGCGCGAGCGCCCCAGCAGGAAGGCGATCTGCTCGCGGTAGATGGGATCGTCCCCGGCGGCTTGCCGATCCCAGGGCGCGCCTTCGATTTCGGGCTCGATCACGCCTTCGTCTCCGGAAAGGGGGCGCTGTGGTCTATCGCGTCTTCCGCCGTCGCGGCGAGCAGGAAGCCGATGGGCGTCTCCGCCTCCTCGCCGAGATGGGCGATGAGCCCAGCGGTGCGCGCCAGGATCGGCACGCCGCGAATCACGGAGGCGGGAACGTCGAGGTCGTAAAGGGTCGCCGCGATCGACATCGAAATGTTCATCGGCAGCGGCTTGCCCCAGGCCTGCGCGATCGCCCCGGTCAGCGCCTTGGCGGCGGCGACGGCGCGCCCGGCCACGCCCATTTCTTCCGCGAGGCCGATCATCCGATGCGCGCGCGGATCGAGCGGCTTGTGCAGCGGGTGGCCATAGCCGGGGATCGCCTTCTTCGCCGCGCGATAGGCGTGCGCCACGGCGAGCGCCGCCTCCGCGACGGTCGCCCCTTCCGCCTGCCCGGCGAGCACTTCGTCGATCAACCCCCGGCACAGGCCGGCGGCGCCGAGGATGACCGTGCCACAACCGAGAATGCCGGCCGCCACCGCGCCCTGCAACGCCGCCGGATCGGCGGCGTAGGTCATGCGCGCGGCCTGCACCGAGGGCGTCAACCCGTGCTCGGCGAGGCCGACAAGGCTCATGTCGAGGAACAGGCTCTGCGCCTCCGTCGGCTGCCGGCCCGTCGCCAGGAAGTAGAAGAACTGCGTGAAGCTGACGTGGCCCATCAAGTCCTGCGTCAGACTCGCGCCGCGAATGCTGATGGCGTCAGCCCGTCCCGCGGAAATCGCCGTCGTGGCCGCCCCGCGCTTGCCGATCATCATGGCATTTACTCCCGGAAGGCCTGGTTTTATGTTTTGTAGGACAATAACATTGCCGAAGATTTCGTCAAGCCAGCGACTTGTCGTTCGCATGGGCTCGAATATTGTGATATTTCGCAATAGCGTATTTTTTGAGAAAACCCAAGAGACCCCAAATGTCGTCGATCGAGGCGCAAGAGGCGCCGGCGCATGGCGAGACCGTAGGCCATATCGTCAGCCGGTTGCGCGACGATATTCTTGGCCGTCGCCTGGAACCGGGCGCGCGTCTGGTCGAACTCGACCTGACCGAACGATTCGACGTCAGCCGCGGGCCGGTGCGCGAGGCGCTCAGGCGCTTGGCGGCGGAAGGCTTCATCGAGCACCTGCCCAATCGCGGCGCCGTGGTGCGGCGGCTATCGCGACGGGAAGTTTGCGAATTGTTCGCGATCCGCACCGAACTCGAGGCGCTCGCCGCCCGACTTGCGGCCGAGGCGCCGGAAGATCAAAAGCGTGCGGAATTCTTGACCGCGATCCAGCCGATCTTCGATGAGCGGCCCCGCGAGGCATGCCGCTATTTGAAAGAAAACGCCGATTTTCATGCCGCGATCATGGAACTGAGCGGCAACAGGCAAATGCGAGACCTCGTGCTTCGTTTGCAACTGCCGCTGATCATGGCGCAGGTCGGTGACATCCTCACCCCCGACGTGCTCGAAGCCTCCGTCCGCGAGCACCGCGAGATCACCGCCGCCATACTCGCGCGCGACGCCAAGGCCGCCGACGCCGCCATGCGCGCCCATCTCACCCGCGCCTCCGTCCTGGCGCTGGCGCGCCTGGCGGAATGAGGTATTCAGCCAAATCGCGGCCGGCGCTTTTCCGCGAAGGCCGTTCGACCCTCCCTGAAATCCGCGCCCATCGCCGCCTGCTCCACGCGCGTGCGTAAAAATTCGGACGCCTCGCCGCCGGAAATCGCTGAAACCATCGCCTTCGCGCCGCGAATCGAGGTCTGGCTCAGCTTGGCGAGCGCGTGGGCATAGGCTTCCGCCTCGGCGCGAAGGGTGGCGGCCGGAACCCGGCGATCGATCAGACCAATCGCCAGCGCCTCCGCGGTTTCCACGCGCCGGCCGCTGAACAGCAGGTCCTTGGCCCGGGAAGGGCCAACCAGTTCGACGAGGCGGCGCGTCTCCAGCGGCCCATAGAGCAGCCCGAGCTTCGCCGGGGGCACGGCGATATGCGCGTCCTCGGCGGCAAAGCGCAGGTCACAGCTCAAGCCCACCGCGAGCCCGCCGCCGATCGATGCGCCCTCGAACAAGGCGATCGTCGGCCGGTCGAGGCGCGCCAGCGCGGTCAGGCCCTTTTCGATCGCCGCGAGATAGTCGCGCGCCGAATCGGCGTCGGCGAATACGCTGTCGAATTCGGAAATGTCGGCGCCCGAACAGAAATTCCCGCCGACGCCTTCGACGAGGACGATTTTCACGTCGTTCCGTGTGTAAATCTCGGACGCCGCATCGGCGAGTCCGAGCCACATCGCGCGCGACATCGCGTTGCGCCGTTCGGGCCGATTGAGTTTTATGCGCGCCAGGGGAGCGTCGAAGGCGAGTTCGATTTCGGCCATGCCGATCCTTTGAACGGGTGTGAAAGTGTTCTGGAGCTTTTGGCGCAAATAGCGTCTTTGAGCAATTCGACGCCGTGGCGTAACCTGTAGCGTTGACGTTCGAATTCGGCCGCT